>Ga0307515_10000097_pt1 | contig 205377 bp, 244 predicted proteins | sample 17_EM_MG_FD_194513 | JGI IMG/M metagenome (GOLD analysis project Ga0307515, IMG submission 194513) | Populus trichocarpa ectomycorrhiza microbial communities from riparian zone in the Pacific Northwest, United States - 17_EM | ecosystem: Host-associated > Plants > Roots > Unclassified... | reverse complement strand
TACGCCAAAAATGACAATAATCTCAAAGCAGCTTGCTGAGTTTTAAAGATATCAAAAATCGGAGACCACCAAAAGATGCGCCGTCTGCAGCTGCATATTTCATGTACCAAACGCTTAATTATCAAATGAAAATTCGTGGACTTAATTGAGGGAACTGTTTTGTACAAACCCGGACCGAACCGGCCAGGTCCGGGTTTTCATGGAACCGCTATAATAGAAACGGTCCGAAAACGGAACCGTTGCTAACACTAGCAACTGCGTGAATGTGACAATGTGACTTTACCTTTGAGCTCTCATGGAGAGCTGGCTGATGGCGGTCGATCGTATCGGGAGGTACGCCGGAAGCTGAAGCTACATTCAGGGGTCAACTCGTAATCATCAGAATGAAGGGAAGACAAACAATCTTGGGTGGATGCTGTACTCAGTGTCAACTCATGATCATGTCATGGAGAGATAGAGAGGGATGACTTAACTTAGTGTTCTGCGATGATGGTTGAGTTGTGGACGAGAAAGAGAGAGATGGAGGATGAAGATGAGAATGATATGGAGGATACGAGCGGGTATGAGAAATCAGGGGTATGACTTGCCTGATTGGGTTGGGAAGACCTCGTATCGTGTTAGTTTGCGCCGGATCGGGTCTTGTACCTGCCGTATCGGGGATGGTCAATTGACTCGCACACAAAATTCTTCAAGTCCCAGTTTCTCATGATGATTTCCCCCATCTCCTCTGATCTCTCTCTTTCTTGTGCTCAACTCTACCATCACCTAAGAACACGAAGTTAAGTCATCCCTCTCTATCTCTCCATGCCATAATCATGAGTTAACACAGAGTACAGTGCCATCGCGCCTCCCTCCAAATCGACCGCCTCCAAGTACTCCACCGATCTCGCTTAATCATAGTCTGCAAGTGCATCTCCAAACTCGCTCGGTCACAGCCTCAGAGTGCATCTCCAAACTCGATCGATCACGGCCTCCAAGTGCATCTTCTGAGTTCACTCAATCCCAGCCTCCAAGTGCATCTCCAAACTCGCTCGATCACGGCCTCCAAGTGTATCTCCAGACTCGCCCAATTACGGCCTGCAAGTTCGCACGATCATGGCCTCCAAGTGCATCTCCAAACTCGCTCGATCCCGGCCTCCAAGTGCATCCCTGAGTTCACTCGATCTCAGTCTCCAAGTGTATATCCAAACATGCTTGATCATGGCCTCCAAGTACATCTTCAATGAGCAACAGTGGGTGTACGGAGATACATTGGTAACGGAGGTGGACAGAGTAACGGGGAGTATATATTCAGCAGACCCCAGAGTAGATAGACATCATCTCATTTCCATCTCCTCTTATCATACAATGAAAATTCACACTCTATCTTTCCCAACTTTTGGTCTCACTCGCTCTGTCCGGGATTTGGTGGACCCACACAATTGCGTGGATCCTCACGGCCGGGTAGTATCATATCTTCACACCTTTCTACGCTCCTCGAGCTTAATGTAGAAGGAACGCAAGGAGAGATTTAAGCAGTGTCACCCATGGCATTGCAATCCCGATGGAAGCGTGTACCCACTGAACCCAATCCGACGTAAGGTCACTGTTGGCCACAACGCCAGAGTGTTTGTTTAAAATAGGAGACAGACAGAGCTAGAAGAAATGGCGAAACGGTGAACGGAGGGCAATATGTGACGCGATGTGTTGTCTTGACGCCGGGTGCGGAGTAATCCGCCTCCGGGGAGTCTCTGACAGCACTGACAGAGCGCGTCCACACTGACGGAGGCATTCCGCCCGGACGGAAATGTTTTTTGCTGATGCTGAAGCTGTAACGCCGGAGGAATTGACCCCAAGATACACCCAACTAGATTTATCCCTTCTCAGTATCCCCTTATCTTGTCTTGCTATCGGACTTGATATTGGACTTATACAAGGACTAATAGCTGGTTCACTTCGAAGCTTCACTCAGGCGCAGAAAGTAATCAGAATAGAATGAATGTAGAATAGCTTTCGAATCTGAATATATTGTTAAGGCTTCTTCTCCATCGTGAGAAGGTTGCCCTCTATACCAGCAGAGAATTGAGAGGTCTTTATACCTCTTTGTTCGGTGCTCTAACTGCTAATTCTAACTACGCTCTTCTCTAGCTAATTCACTAACATTCCTTCGCTCCCCCCCCAATGCCCTTGCTCTGATAACCAGTCGGCCTGAACTTCCTCCGAGCAAATGGTATCCTTCCAATCTTCCAGTCTTTCCAGACCAACAGTATCGTTCTGATATACATCTCCAGACTGATTGGTATCCATCGAACTGCTGTCTTCCAGACCATCTTCCCCATCGTACCATTCAACAGCCTCCCATCGTAGCGTGCCCAAGCATCTCCATCTCACTGGTCGTAGCTACTGCCAATCGCAAGATACCTCATACACAGGTGACGATGGCTGGCGTCATTCATTATCTCCATCCATAGAGAATATAGCAATGGGTGTTTGCACTGTATTAACACACCACTACTGCTATGACAACACAAGAAGGTGGGTGGTGATGATGTAGTCGAGGGATATGTGCCTGGCAGTGATTGGTGTGGCGAAAGTGTTGGCTTCTGATTGATGAACCCTATTCCCCTGCCACCTGACATCATTCTCGAGTGATATCTCATGACCCCGGAACCGTCACTATTCCAAAGGCGTAACAGAAGCCTTAATTTCCTTGCTCCTTACTTCATTTGAACCATTACCATCACCCAGGCCATCACAATTTACTAATTCGCTACTCAAAGCCTTATCGCAACCTTCTTATCTACTGCTGTCTGTCTTCAAGTTCAAAATTGTGCAAATCAACTGTGATTGATTCACAGGTGGGCTCAATCAATTCGCCTCGTCAAGTGCATCAAGATGGTGCAAGGGTACTGGAGTACGTGCATGATTGGCTCTCGATTTGATGTTCCACTCCACCTCCAGTGCTGACCCCTTTCGAACTTATGCAGATCAACTCCAATTGACTCGCTGGTAGGCTCAATCGATTTGTCTCGTTGAGTACATCAAGATTGTGTAAGGACGCTGGGATTCATTGATCATTAGCACTCGATTCGCTGCTCTACTGCTTCTGCAGGCTCCAGGGCAGACCCCATTCGAACTTTTTCAGATCAACTCCGATTCACTCCCTGCTAGGCTCAGTCGATTCGGCTCGTCGAGTACATCAAGATGGTGCAAGCACGCTGGGATATATCAATTATTAGCTTTCAATTTGCTGCTCTACCGCTTCTCCAGTCTCCAGGGCAGACCTCTTTCGCACTTTTCCAGATCAACTCCGATTGACTCGCTGGTAGGCTCAGTCGATTCGGCTCGTCGAGTACATTCAGACCTTCCAAGGACACGGGAGTACATCCATTATTGACTCTCAATTCGCTGCTCTACTCCTCCTCCTCCTCCTTCTCATCCTCCTCCTTCTCCTCCTCCTCCTACAGGGCTGACCCCCTTCTATCTTTTGCAGATCAACTCTGATTGACTTGCTGGTAGGCTCAATCAATTCGTCTCGTCGAGTACATTAAGACTAGACAAGGACGCTGGGGTTCATCCATTATTGGCTCTCAATTCACTACTCTACTCTTCCATCTCCTCTTCCTCCTCCTGCTGGGCCGACCCCCTGTGATCATTTGCAGATCAACTCTGATTGACTCACCAGTAGGCGCCATTGGCTCGTTGAGTACAGTAAGATGGGGCAACGACACTGGGGTATATCCAATATTGACTGGGCAACGGGGGCATACAGAGATTCAGAGGTAACTCATATTATCATCATACAACTAATTACACAATCTATCTTTCGGTGCTTTTACTCTCACTCTCACTTTCCGAGATTTTGTAGATCCACGCAATTGTGTGGATCCTCATGGCCGGGTAGTATCATACCATCTCACCCACCCATGCTCCTCGAGCCAGAGCAGCTCTTTCTCTTGAATTCCCTTTGAATGCCATCAGAGGTGCAGTGGAGTGTTGATGATGGGCTTTCTGCCTTCTAGCTCTGCTGTTTCACCACATTGCCCTCCAGTGCTGCCCCCCTTAGATTGCAGCCTAGTAGGTGTTTGTGTGGGACCCTAGATTTGAGTGTCAGAGATAGATGTTAGTTTAATGAGAACTCGTATACAAGTAATCTGTGGTTCGGAAATTGCAATTGTGAATTTGTTACCTGGAAGGAGTAAAATGCACATTGACATGATCAATTTCCACCTTTCTGGGTAAGGTTTCTGAGGTTCATGAAACAATTGCAACTACTCCTTGAACATTCAGAATCATTAGAGCAACGCCATATGTCAGGGAAACCTCAATTTGATTTTTTGGGGTTTGTGGCTACAATAAGCTGATTAAGTTTACTGAAGCAAATTTTGTTTTTGCTGATGCGCAGCCAGATAGAGGCTCGTGGTGGTACTTGAGCAACACGATTGACTTGAATGCGTTGGATCTGTTCTACATGTAGATTCTTCGACTCGATGCTTAAAGTAATCATTGCAGCTATATATAGAAATCTGATGAGTGTTTACTCTGGGTGTCTTAATTTTTGTAGTAGGAGTTGTGCAAGCTTGTGTATAATCAATGTCTTGAGGGACTAAAGAGTTAAGAATATTCTTGAAATCAATGGAACAGTTCAAAAAACAGTTGAAATGATTAAAATCTAGAGGACACACATGAAAGAAACAAGTGCAGAAAATTCCCTTGAATGACTAAACTAGTTTCTGAAATGTCGTGACGACGCGATCGCATCATTGAACACTTCGAAGCATGGTGGAAGATTGCAAATATGTCGTTTGGATTATTTGTGGAGAATGTGGAAAAGATCGGTGTGTGAGGTCCATTTTCAGAATCCGATTTTGCTTTTTGCTGATGTACATAGATATATAGATACTTAGATACATAGATACATACATACATACATACATACATACATACATACATACATACATACATACATACATACATACATACATACATACATACATACATACATACATACATACATACATACATACATACATACATAAGAATACAAACTGAATACATGAGTTTTAAAAATCGTTGAATGATAAGTAGTAGCTACGATTTCCAGGCACACCAGCAGTGTTCCCAAAGAAGACCTCGTTTTTCCCAGACTGCTCTACTGTGATTCAAGGAGCTCCCAGACTTGTTGTCGGCGCTCCCAGACTTGTTGTCGGCGCTCCCAGACTTGTTGTCGGCGCTCCCAGACTTGTTGTCGGCGCTCCCAGACTTGTTGTCGGCGCTCCCAGACTTGTTGCCGGCGCTCCCAGACTTGTTGCCGGCGCTCCCAGACTTGTTGCCAGCGCTCCCAGGTACTCCCAGGTGCACCCAATGTTCTCTCCAGCGCCCCAAGGTGTTCCCAAGCTTATCACACTCACTCCCATGGTACTCCTGTACCAGTCATCGGAGATCCCAGTTACTCTGAAGGCCGGCCGGAATGCCCTCCTAGGGTCTGATACTCTCCTGAAATTGATGTATCTAAGTTTACATTCCACATCCTCTCAGACACTCCTGGAGGCTGCCAGTGACTAAAATACATTTTGCTGATGAAGCTGGACAAAACTACATATACAAAGATGATATGTAACTGAAAGCAGGTGGCCATGGTCCAGGTTAAGCCTTAATTTAGCTTGGATTAAATCTTGATTAAACCTGGAATAAGTCTGGATTAAGTCTGGATCAAGCCTGGATTCAGCCTGAATTATGTCTGAATTCAGCTCAGATCAGCTTTGGGTTAAGACTACAGTAAGTGAAAATGTAGTTGAATATTTTTAAACAAACTCGGCATTGATTCAGACAGATATTAAACAATACCCCCCAAACACTCAGCTCTCTGGAGGTAATTCAAATTTTTGGTTGAGTGATGTCTCCAGGCCCTTCCACCTCACTTTTTTCATGATCCCAATTTGGATCAGACTCACCATTTCGGTTAGTATAAAATCACGTGAGATCAAGGGCCGGGGTACGAGGCCACGAAGTACTTAGGTTATGATAGAGGCCTAGGGTTACTTTGCATCTGCATCCCTAACCCTTGATTTCACCTTTTACCTTCATGTCCGAAGTTCTTAAAATAGACTCTCATTCTTGCTGTTCGGGCTCTTTCTGCCTGCTCCACGCTATGTTAAGGGCTGTCCATCATCTGGGAGCTTAATGCATGACAACACACGAGTAGTAAATATTGAACCTCAAGTTATGTTGTTACAATAGTGTGTAAACTCGAGTAGATGCCCCTAAGTATCCCATGCCTCCAGATTCTGGAGGATGCAGCCACCAGACTCAGCCGTTCGCGATACCACCTTCCCAACAACCATAGCCTTCTCGCCATCCTTCTCCAAAGAGCTAAGAACAGTCTCTTGATCCTCTTCTGACACAATAATAACGAGGCCCAACCCGGTATTCCACGTTCGGGCATACTCCTGCGCTGACAGACCCCCAGCTTTCTTAAACCACTTAAATAGGGCCGGTTGTTCCCACGTTGAAACGTCAACCTCTGCAGCCAGTGTGTCGGGTAGCATTCTTGGAATGTTATCAGTGAGACCACCGCCTGTGATATGCGACAAACCCTTAATTATATCTTTCTTAACAAGATTAATGACAGGCTTGACATATATCCTTGTGGGGGTCAGCAGCTCGTCACCGAGCGCCTCGTTGGAATTCCAGGGGGCGGGATCGGTGTAGTTCAAATTGTTCCTTTCGACAATCTTGCGGATCAACGAGTAGCCGTTAGAGTGAACACCGTTGGACTTAACCCCGATCAAGATATCTCCGACAACCATCTTGTCGTGCCTTGGAAGTACCTGGCTTCGCTCGACAGCGCCAAGTGCGGTCCCGGCCGCATCATACTCGCCGGGGGTATATATATCGGGCATCTCTGCAGTCTCGCCACCCACCAAGGCGCAACCAGCTTGTCGGCATCCTTCTGCCACTCCCTCAACAAATTCGGTAGCCTCTGCAATATCCAGCTTGCTTGTGGCATAATAATCCAGGAAGAGTAAGGATTCCGCACCCTGGGCGAGAAGATCGTTGACACTCATAGCAACAAGGTCGATGCCTGCATCAAAGTCAGTAACCCCAGTTCATGGAGACGAGGATGTCGAACATTCCTACTGTCGAATGTTTCCTCATCGCGCAAGCAATCTTGAGCTTGGTCCCCACGCCATCGATCCCTGCGATGAGGAGTGGGTCGTTGTATCCGGCAGCCTTCAGGTCAAAAATACCCCCGAACCCACCAATCTCAGCATCCGCACCTGGTCTTCGTGTGGATCGAACCGCATCTTTGATTCTTTGCACAAACTCGTTTCCAGCATCCACAGAGACACCAGCAGCCGCGTAAGTGAGGGGCACCACCTCTTGGCCTTTCTGTTTGAAAGCCCTGACCAAAAGTAAGTTTATGTTTTGCTGGAATTTGTAAGTTCTCATACCTGTGTGCAATATCTTTGCGGTAGAACATATCCTGAAATCTGATAGTCTCGACACCTGCATATGCCTTTTTGACTGCATCTTCAAGAGTATCTGCAACTGCCGAAGCTGCGATTACTCGACCGCCAGTGCTGACAAGTTTTCCATCGTATAGCTCGGTTCCGGCATGGAATATCACGGTATCTGGTGAGCAGTCAAACAACAGTTAGAGTAGAATAGCCAATGAAAACAAACCCTTTCCAACTGGAGACAATGTTATTTCCTTCTTCTTCTCATAACTTCCAGGGTATCCACCAGCTGCCACTACGACAGTCGCAGAAAATTTGTCCTGAATTTGGATATCAACACTATCAAGATGCCCGTTGGCAGCTGCCAACATGACCTGCGCAAGGTCGGTGGATTCACTGAGAAGGGGAAGCACGGTTTGGGTTTCCGGGTCGCCAAAGCGGACATTGTACTCCAGAACTTTCGGTCCAGTTTTGGTCATCATCAGCCCAGTGAACAGCATTCCTCTAAATGGCATGCCTACGTGAGCTCAGTATCATGATGCAAACCCATCAGAGGATAAAACGTACCCTCCTGTCTCAGACCGTCTATTGTTGGCTTCAAGATGGTCTCATTGACAATTTTGAGAACACTTTTAGGTGCAATGCGTGTAGGTGCATAGCAGCCCATTCCTCCAGTATTGGGCCCTTGATCTCCGTCGAATATGCGCTTGTGATCTTGGGCGGGCGGCAGCGACTTGATATTGAATCCGTCGCTGAAGGTCAGAATACTCAACTCGTCACCTTCCAAGAATTCTTCGATCACGACTTCGTTGCCTGACTCCACATCAGTATGGATACGGTGTAGCCCCAATATAAGCACATACCAGCCTCTCCAAATTCCTTTGCTACCATAATCTGCTTCAATGCCTCGTGTGCCTCATCCTTGCAAGTGGGGATAACAACACCTTTCCCGGCCGCTAGGCCGTCGGCTTTGATCACAATATTGTGATTGATGCTATCCAAATAGCTCTTTGCCTCCTCGTAGTCGCTGAAATTGCGGTACTCAGCGGTGGGAATGTTGTGGCGCCGCATGAAGTCCTTCGAGAACGCCTTCGAGCCCTCCATTTGAGCGGCTTTTTCGGATGGCCCAAAACACGGGATACCAACTATGTGCTGGTGAGATGTGGGTTCTTCGGAATGAAACGAATCTTCGAGGCATGAAAAGACGCTCAGGGCAAAATCGGATTGCTACCTTTCCGGAAATGTCGTTCAATTCCAGCGACGAGAGGTACTTCGGGCCCAGGAACAACGAGGTCGACCTGGTTGCCCTGTGCAAACTTCACCAGTTGCGTAAAGTCTGTGACCTCAATTTTTACGTTGGATACATTCTTGACCCCGTGCGCAGTGCCTCCATTACCTAGAGTTTTCCAATTACATTAGACAAAATCGCTGGGGTAGCTCCACAATCTGACAAACTGACCTGGAGCAACGTAAATGGCTTCCACGAGCGAAGATTGGGAGAGTTTCCATGCAAGAGCATGCTCTCTGCCTCCAGATCCAACAACGAGAATCTTCATTATTAGCGAGGTGAAAATTGAGAGCGTGGAGAAGAGAAGATGGATGGTGAAAAGAAGGAAAAAGTTACACTTTGGCGGGGTAGTGGGGCTACTCTTGGGTTAGCCCGTGCCAAGAGATCATCACAATGACCTATGTAGATACGGAGAAGTGCCATCTGACATCCATCATAACTTCTCCGAAAAGTGAGATCAAACGCTGCATCCTCAACTTACTGCAGGCTTAATCATGCCATCAAGAAACGTTGAAAAGACTCGCGAAAGGCTGCAGAAGAGGTTTGTACTGCACTAGTGATATCTTGCGCATGGCTGACACTTATATTGCAGAATTGAAGAAGGGCAGTACTACGAAGCGCACCAGCAACTCCGAGTCGTATCACAACGCTATATCAAAGTAGAGAGCTATGATTCCGCTATCGACATACTATATGCTGGTGCCCAGGCGCTTCTTAGAGCCTCCCAGGGCGGAAGCGGTGGTGACCTATGTTTGCTGTTGGTAGAAGTTTACAAGACCGCAAAGATGGCTCCCGACTCAGTGTCCAAGTGTAAGCACATTTCGCAGTACTGCTCAGTCAGTTGACTAACCACACCAGCGAGGTTGGTTGAACTTATTACCATGATGCCTCCCGAAGAGCCAAGTCGGAAACGATTTATCAATGAAAGCATAGCGTTTGGTTACCTCAAAAACATTGCTGCTGCCTTGGCTGATAGAGTTCTAGCTGGACATCCAAGTTCGGTTCATTCCCCGCCGGTGATCCAGAACTGCATCACTTCATAGGCAATCTATATTCTCAGGGTATTGACCATTCTTCTGATCTGGGAAAGCTTTATATGTGGCTAATCATTCTCCACTGTTACAGAGGACGACGTTTATGAAGCAGAGAGGCATCTGATCCTTGGAACAAAGGAGAGCGCCGATGTTTTGGCGCGTACTCTATACGAATGGTACAAGCAGGACGAGACACACACAGCTCCAACATACATCGCCCGAGCCGTTTTTAGTTATTTTCTCGTAGGGAACCTCCAAGAGGCGTCGCGCTCGTTGAATGTATTCATCCAGCAGCTAGTTCAAGACAACCCCGCGCTCGTGACACAAGAGGTCCAGTCCGCTTCGGCTGATATCCGAGTATTCCCCTCGCTTCCCTTGCTCAACTTCCTGAGCCTTCTACGGTTAGCGGTACAAACTGGTGGTGCCGACGTTTTCCGTAATCTCAAATCTCACTATGCTTCACAGCTTAGAGATGTTCAAGCTTGGGATGATGTACGTTTGTGATGTCAGCTTGATCCTAAGTGAAATTCTCACAAGTCTTTAGGCTCTTGAACAGATTGGCGAATTATACTTTGGTATTCAGGTCCGAAGACCGACCAACATATTGGACATGATGGGTAGCATGTTCGGTGGGGGTGCTCCCGAACGGCAGGCTCCGCAGATAACGGGGGGGTATGATTTGGATTGATGAATGGAGTCTGGTGAAAGGAAGCGTAACGTAGGTGATTATTAGTCTCGGGATGTTTTGCCAGCATTTATTTTATGCCCGAGACAGGCGTCTGCCATTTTAGCATCAATTCATATCTCAGAGCGCAGGCATTGTACTCGTTTCCTCGAGGCGTTTCTGAAACTTTAAATGCCCTAAATTCACTTCGTCTATGATTATGGAAGGTATTCCGTAATAACCTACTATAGCAAAGAAAGACCTGTTTACCTGACACGTCTTCGATAACCGCTCTTACCGCCAGAAAACGCCAAGACTATGGCGCAAAGTGTTAGATCTGATCTGATCTGATTAGACTTCTGTCAGCATCTCAAACCCCCAAATTCTAAGCGTAGGCTGGTCCCAGCGAAGCTACACGTCAAGGTTCGATCTGCTCTCAATTACTCCGTTTGCTCTTCTCGCTCCTCCTACTCACCCTTACATTGTACAACGTTCGTAAGATCACTTAAATGGCTTCCGTATCAGAATCATCGTCCAGCAAAGGGAAATCAACAAACAGTTCGTCATCTGACGCGACCTATGAACTCCCATGGTATGCTTGACGATCTTCCTGATTGCAATAATAGTGTATATCCATGAAAGACGCTCAGTTCGCATTAACCATCGCGTCAGGGTTGAAAAATACAGACCGCAATTACTGGATGATATTGTCGGCAATAGCGAGACCGTCGAACGGTTAAAGATTATCGCCAAAGATGGAAACATGCCTCATGTAATCATATCTGGCATGCCAGGTATAGGGTTAGTGGACTCACCTGAGCTTTTGGACCGTCGATGAAGTTAATATGATTTCTTATCTAGCAAAACCACATCCATACTTTGCCTTGCCCGTGCTCTACTTGGAGATGCCTATAAGGAGGCCGTGCTAGAGCTGAACGCCTCGGATGAACGTGGTATCGACGTTGTCCGCAACCGCATCAAAGGTTTCGCACAGAAGAAAGTTACGCTACCACCGGGGCGTCAAAAGATTATCATACTGGATGAAGCCGATAGGTACCACTCTCAACCTGTGATTTGCTCCTCGCGTGGTTCACATACGTTTTCAGTATGACTGGTGGCGCTCAGCAAGCCCTTCGACGGACGATGGAAATCTACTCGTCCACAACCCGGTTCGCCTTTGCCTGCAATCAGTCTAATAAAATTATCGAGCCATTACAGTCGCGGTGCGCAATCCTTCGATATTCTAGATTAACAGACGAACAAGTTGTAAAGAGGCTCATGGAAATACTCGCATTGGAAAATGTTGAATACTCAGATGAGGGAATTGCGGCATTGGTTTTTACCGCCGAAGGAGATATGCGGCAGGCAATCAATAACCTACAGAGTACTGTTGCTGGTTTTGGTTTTGTGAGCGGAGAGAATGTCTTCAAAGTCGTTGACACACCACATCCGATTGCCGTTCAGGCAATGGTTAAAGCTTGCTACGAGGGAAAAATTGACGTTGCTCTGGAAAAACTCGAAGAATTGTGGGACAAGGGATATTCAGCAGTCGATGTTATTAGTACAATGTTCCGGGTTACAAAGACTGTTGATACGCTGAGTGAACATTCCAAACTCGAATTCATCAGAGTAAGTTCAATGTACAATGGCAGATGGGTGTCCTAACGTGTTGCAGGAGATTGGATTCACACATATGAGAATCCTTGAGGGTGTTTCCACGCTTCTGCAATTGAAGGGATGTGTCGCCAGGCTGTCGAAAATCAACATGCCTCCTCAGCTATACGCTGTGGGAAATTAATGAATATCATATTTACTTTCTAGAGGCGGTTTATGACGCTAGAATCTTTATAACGATATCTCACATTGTCAACACGTATTCACAGTATATACACATCAAATGACAGAAACTAGAGCATTTGCCGATTCCGTCAATGGCCACAGTAACTTACAAAATCCCCAGGCTCCACCCAGCAACAAGATCCAGTACACGAACGATAGCCACCTTGGCCCGGCGATGCTGAGTCCAGGTGCTCCCATCCAGTTGCAAAACGTGTGAACTGCTACTACTGGCCAAATTGACCCTGTGCGTAGTAGAATAAACACTGCATACCATCCAAATATCGTAGTATAAGTGAACTGCACAGCTGAGATCATGACAGCATGCCCCAGACAACCCGGATAGTTCAAAAGGAACTCATAGGCGTGGTGAAAGTGAGCTGCGATGTTCCTCCGTTAGTTGTGAAAATGTTTCGGAAACTCTGGAGACACACCGATCCCGAACACCAATGGCGTCAAAAATATAATGGCGGTAGGGGACACTCCGGCAACAACTTGCAAAGGTACCATGCAGGCACGAAATACTATCTCCTCTGTGAGAGGCGCCTAAAATAAACAAATATGAATTTAGCAAATTACCAAACTTTGTCTAATGCTCAGGTCGGATGGAGAGAGCGGCGGGATAAGACGCACAATCACATAGTTTCTCCATCCTATCCAGCTCGCGCCGCCAGATACAATTCCTCCCTCACCAGCGACAGCTCCAGACAGCAGTCGTTCCAAAATTGGGCCCGCAAATAAAACAGACGTGAGTAGCAACGCCCGGGCAATATCCAATGCGGACTGGGGTGTAATGTGACCAAAGCCCATGAACGAGAGTGTCTTCCACCAATTATTCCGAGTCCAGAAGAACAGCATGCCAGAAGTTCCAAGGACACAGAGCATTGTAATTATTGTGGCAGCACGTACTCGCGCCCGGATAACGAACGGAGAGTTGCGGTTTAGTCCTGGTCTCGGGCGCGTGATAGGACTGAAATAAATCACACCGACATAGAGCAGGGTGTATAGTATACAGGCTGAGGTTGCAGCTGCTGGAGAAAGGACAGGATTCCTATCTGGTCATAGACATTGAAACACTTGATCAGAACAAAGGGTGGCGACAATCGTCAGGGGTGAAAATGAACACATACCACGATTCATAGATGCCATATCTGGGGAGGCGCGTGGTATTGAAAGGCGCGCGGTGGTGGCGAGCGGGCTACTTATTCACGGTCAACACAAACCATTTGGTGCACTCTGGTGGTGCTTAAGTACGTACTTCATGCAGATGACGGAATTCGTCTGTTCGCTTGATTCATCTACATAGATTTCACCAAGCGAATGATGCTTATTATTACATCACTTACTGAATAATTAGTAGTATCTATCTGGTGTTTCAGATCTATGGTTGAGTATCTCCATCCGAAATAGGTGATATAAATTCTTTTGTGTGGTGGGTGCCGTTGCCCTACGCTTGTGTCGAGAAAGGTAGAGTACAGTGTCCAAGTATTTCTACGTGTTTGAGACTTTGAGTGCTACATGAAATACCGGCAGGGTCTGGGTGATTATTGGCCATGAACAACCTTCTTGCTGCACGTTCCAAGGCTCCAACGCCGACTGTGTCTCTTCGTACATCAGTAATCAGTACCAATGTGGTCCTTGCATTCACGCACTACTGAGAACCGGTACTATTTTGGCGGCCAGCAGAGTACCTGTACTCTATATTCGCTGCGAGTTTGTTCACTCAGTCCGCATTTGCATGATCTGGTACTGAAAAGGAGGACGTACATAGTAGGGGTGGCTTTGGAAACGATATGTACCTCTCTACGCCCCAGGACCCTCTCCTGTCGACGAAAATAATTCCGACGCTCTCTTTCAGTTTACGACCTCCGTCCGTCCGTCGCTCATTTACGCTCGCTCGCTCGCTGTCTGTCGTTATTGTCGCTCTCATTCTTTATTACCTTGATTTTTCTGCAATAATTCCTTTCGTTTCGAAATTTGTTTACCTCTCACATTCGTTTCAATTCAGTCCTTCTCGACGCTCATTTTGACGCATTAAATTTCTATGCCTCGCTGCAGTTAGTTACCCCCAGGATTCGCATGGCTTCTTCTCGTCGTGCACTACACCAGCGCTCGGATTCCGACACCAATGTCCAGGCAAGCGCTACGGTTTCACAAAAGCCCTCTGACGTCTCATTGTTACTCTCACGGTCGTCTACAGCCTCAACTCGAAATTCGAAACAGCACAAATCACAGAATAGCTTTCACAGTTCTACCACTGGCACTGCCTCGAGGTCCAACACGGTTAGGTCAGCGGCCTCGCTGGATAGTCTTCCCCCCGTCCCGCCCCTGCGAATTCAGAAGCAGCGAACCTCATCATTTGGAAACCCCCGCAAACCGGATGTTGCGACAAATGATTACGCGCTGGAGGATGCCGATGTGGCAGGGTCATATACCAATAGCGAGCGACCACAAAACCCAAAGACCCCTCCCTTGGCTTCCTCCCTTCCGCGCTCGATCTTGAAAAGACCCTCGAAGGCTGCACTTCCACCATATACCGAAGACGATTATCGATACAAATCCAGTGCATGGACCAGAAACCGCGCATTAGATCTTGTACCCGACCACGCTCGCATGCATGCACAAACTTTGCGACTGGTTAACCCTGTTGAGACCGGTCATTCAGACCACGATGGAGAAGAAAGGACTGATGTTGTGGCGGAATCATCTGCACAAGGCCGGTTGCATGTGGATACTCGCATGAGATCTGGGTCCCACGGTGTGAGTGATACGTCGAGTCCGAGTTCCGGACGGCCTGTAACCCCGCTTCAGCCTTCCACTATACCAGCGTGGGCGAGGTTCGCTAACATTCCTCTACTTGCGCTGCCGCCCACTGGCTAATCCTGCCTGTGTAGATATTTCTATGGTAAAAAGGGAGGTCGAACAAGTGTCATCGGGCCCCAGACCACAGGGCCTGCGAACGAACAGATTGGTATCGCTGTGTCTAGCCCAGAGCAGCGCCGCCCGGGAACGTCCGGAACCATGTCAATATCAGAGATTCCGCGCTATTTTCTTAGGGCGCAACGGCCAAGAGACCCAGATACAACAACATTATGGTCATTACCACATCTGGACCACAGTCCTGGCTCTCGAACCGAGACTTTTGACCGCCAGATTGTTCTGTTCTGTTTGGGCTTTGTACTCCCGCTTTTCTGGTTTATTGCGGCTGTCCTTCCACTTCCACGGGAACTTCCATCGTGGCACGGAGATCCTGAGGCACAGGGTTGGAATTTCGCCGTACCGAAAAAAGCCAGGCAAGCCGAAATGGCTTATGAAAGACGTTACGAAAATGCGCAGTGGTGGCGTCGAGTCAATCGGATAATGTCAGTAGTTGGAGTAATGATTATTGGAGCTGCTATAGCGCTGGCAGCAGTTACATCATCTCATGTTCTATGATATGATGAGGCTTTTGTTTCAATTTATTTCAGATTTGTATTATGAGATTTTGCTCACCTGGATGATTAAGTATTTATGATTACACGCCTACAATCAGCACAATGGCTCATTGATGCAGTACGAATGCATATGTCACTGCTGTGTTTCTGTTGAAGGGGGAATGGTTTATGCCGACACTTCTCTGTATATATATTTTGATCTTTTGGAATGGTTTTGCATCTAACGGAGCGTGAATTTACAATGATCGGACGTTTTAGGTTTTGGATTTTGGATTTTCAGCTTGAGAGTTCATGCATGAAGATTTTTCCTGGTATATTGACTGGAGTTTTGGAAACTAGAATTGGCCTGGATACTTTATGGGAGCTTGCTGGGGTTGGAAAAGGCTTCTGTCAGTCCTCTCCCCTTTAACCCTAAAATACTGACAACATAATTCCCTAAAACTACTAAGTATCTATGAAGTATCTACTGATGGGACATAGTTGGAGTCCCCATGCGGATACGCCACGTACGGTGAACGGATGGTACGAGGAGGGGAGACGATGAAGAAGGCATGCTTAAGCAGGGTGGTGCAGTCGGGGGAATAGGATGAACGGCTGAGGTATACAGAGCTCACCTAGACCCCAACTATAACGCCTAAATAGTCCACCGAGTAGCGTGGTACATCATGGGGTGAGTTCTGGGCTTAGGATTTTTGATTTAACCTTGAGTTGTATTGAGAGATTGTAACCAAAACCCCCTAGAATTTTTGGGTGAGCTGGAAACAAGGGAAGATACTTTAGTACTTGGTTGACGTGCCAAGCCACTCCCAAAAACCTGCCTATTGGGTGAAATTACTATTCCTAATATAACAATATCGTGCCATTAAATACTTAAGTACTTAGTATGTACCCTTTGCTGTGTGCAATGGATATTGAAGCGGATTATGCAGTGGGCAGTTTATACGATGACTCGTTACTGCTCTCGTGACCAGATTTTCGCTGAGCTCGCAAGACTGTTTTTCGACTACATCAGTACTCTAGAGTCTGCAGGTCGAATTAAGGTTAGCTGAGAGCCCTGCATTTAGAGTACAGCCCTGAAGCCTTGGCAATGACTTCCACGTCCACCTCGAAACTGTACTGAGTAACCCTGTGGAAAATCAACCGGCCCTAGGCTATCGTGTATCTAGGGCCAGGTGCAATTTTATTGGATTCAGGGGAATGGATTATTCAAGTAGCGGTTACCGTCGTACCTAGCTAACTGCGGACTCTTTGGTGGGGTTGAAAAGTTGGCAGTATACAATTGTATAGCAGCAAGCAACTCCCATCCCTGAATACTGCTCCCGTTCAAGATACAAGCTTATACCTGATATATGGAATTGACCAAGCAATAGTTTGAATTGCCCGGTCAATGCCATTGGTTCTCGTATTGTACGTTAAGTGAAGGTGCTTAGGTTTCCCCGTTGTCGATGTAATAATCAGGACCGGGTTGTCATTCCAATTGCGCTGTCTCGAGTTTAAATGCAAACAATACCCAATGCTGTGTATCTAACATTTACTTACTCAAGTACTCGCTACCTACCTCTTAGTAGGAACAATTAGTTAGTAGAACAAGGAAAGTACCGGTTCTTGCGGCCAAAGACAACTTTGTTTAATGTGTCCTGCTCACCGTACTCAACCAAATCCTCCTATCACCTTTCAGTCACTATCTCTCTTCTCCATCGTCCGCTTTTCATTCTTTCTTCTTCCTTTGGGCAAGGTACGGAAGCCGTCATCGACGTTTTGCTACTGCCATCCTTTCTGATTTCTGTTACCAATTCAACCAACCACCACGATATGGAGGAAACCGCTTCCTACTGCTCCGGTTCGCCGGAAAGAACGGCAGTTTACACACCCGTTAGTCGCTCAACCGAGGACTGTTACACTCAAGTCATGAGCCAATCGCCGTACTTACTGGGTGATGGCTTCGGATATGAGTTCGATGATGTTGACCATCCTCTCAATCACCACATTCGTCAGGCCATAGCGCCTAATTTTCAGTCTGCTAAACTCGGTCTTGGTCTCAGTCCATTGCATGATACTATTGCCAAAACATACGAACAGCAATACAAGGGCTTTCATTCGTTTGAATGGAATTGCAATAAAGCTCAGCCCCCTCGGGATCTTGAAGATTGGACAGCAGCCTCAACTCGGTTTTTGAAACTGGCGGGCATTAACCCATCCATCTCCAGTACCGCATTGTTCAGCTACCTCCATGATGTCGGTGACGTTCAAGATTATAATACCGCAAGATTGCGGTCAGAAGGCGTCTGTATTGTATCTTACTTCGATTTGAGGGATGCAATTGCAGCGTACATCAAAATCAAAACTGACCAAGACTGGACCATCCAGTATTGTTCGCAAGCATATTACTCCGTGGTAAGTCATTCGTCTCTTGTCATAGGTCGGATTTTGTAGGATCAGCAACTAGTCCAAGGTCGTCGTCTCCTCAGTATTGATTGCTGATCGGCTTGCTAGCTGGTTTCCAACGAGGGCAATTATTTCTCCAATTTGGAGGTATCGGAAATTATTTGTGCCATTATATCAGGTCCACAACTTTCGAATGCTGCGCCGGTGCTCTATAATTGCTTGCATGATTTTGGGACTATCTTCAAGTTCACAGCTCTTAGGAATGCTAGACTACCGACGTTCTTGGTATCATTTCGCTGTCATCAGACTGCCTCCGATTTGGTTGATATTTTAGACGGCCAGTATCTGATGGTACAGTACTTGAATATCATTTTGGGCCGCATTCTGACATACATCACAACAGGGATTTCACTTGACAGTTGCTCTTTTCGATAGGGAGCCATCCTCCCGCTTTTCTACTCCCGAGGCGTACCATTGCAGCACCGGCGAGTTAACACATCATCAGGGCTGTCAAGATATTTGGTCGCCTCACCCAATACGCCCACGATTAGACACGCCATTTACCTCAATTGGCCTTTCCCCGCTGTCGGAACGAGAGAGTCCGAGCTTTGATGCCGATCCTACATCAAATAGCCTCTTTTCGGGGATCTATTCGTACTCACGCAGCGATATGACCCGTGACTCCCTTGCAGAAACGTTTAGCTACGATAAGGCGGGATGGGAACTTCAGGCACAAGAACGACTGCATCCTGCTGCAACTGAGGTCTCTACCCAAAATTCTCCTTGCTGGAGCGCTCATTCCCGGTGTGTACATTCGGCGGAAGGATCGAGCCAGAAGGACTCTTCCTCCGCATTGGGGTGTGACAAGACTTCCAGTCAAATTGCCGTCCCGGGAAAGAACATCATTGATCTTGACCGCATAGCCCGGGGATTGGATACCCGAACTACTGTCATGCTAAGAAATATTCCCAATAAAGTAGACCAACAAACCTTGAAGGAGTACATCGACGAGACTAGCAGAGGACTTTATAACTTTCTCTATCTGCGCATTGGTAGGCCATATAGAAATTTTCAGCTTTCAATGATACTAATAATTCCATGCAGATTTTCGTAACATTTGCAAGTACGTCGTTGTTGAATGCCTAGAAGGGTTTACGTACTAAATTATACGTCAGTGTTGGCTATGCATTCATCAACTTTCTTGATGTATTCTCCCAAATCTGCTATACTTCAGAAATCAAAACTAATACTACTTCAGCCCTTAGATATCATCAGCGTCTGTACCCTGCTTAGGAATATGACGGAGTAACTACATCTGACATTTCATAGTTTGTGAAAACTAAATCAGGAACCCGATGGAATAAATTCAATTCAGAGAAAGTGCTTGATGTTACATATGCCAGTTAGTTTATCCAACACACAATTACCCTCTCTGCCCGAAATTCTTACCAATCTATTTGGACAGATATTCAAGGCATTGACCAGCTCGTCGAAAAATTCCGCAACAGTTCCGTCATGGACCAAGATCCGGCTTATAGGCCCAAGGTATCGGCTCTGACTGCGCATTATTGTGCACGTGCTGACTTCTGCGGTTCTATCGTAGCTGTTCTACTCCTCAGGTCCACTTGCCGGTAAGCACACTGCTTTACAAGTGCAGGCATATACTCGTACTGATGAATTATTCAAAGGGACTGAAATGGAGTTTCCTGCAGCAAACAACATTTTGAAAAAGTGCAGAAGTATCTCGGCCGCTCAGCAGATTGGTAGGTCTCCTCCGGAAATATCTGAGCACATTGCTTACGTCTATCTACTGCTAGGACTCTTTGCCCCAAAGCTGTCTGCTGCAAGCAAAGGCATTTGGCGTAAGCGCGACTAGTTACCAAAACGATCGCGAAATCCTAACATTGGACACCGGATAAATTTGATTTTCGTTCAGAAGATAGTTGCATTTTGGCATCTTGAGGTGTTTTTAGTTTCTCTCTCCTTGGAATTCTGTTGTTTTTGAGGCTGGCAATGGTCGATGGTAATCCTGTGATTGGACATGCGTTTGGCGTACAATTTATTGCTGGATTGAAAAAGTTGATTGACTGCATGTGCCCTTTGGCACTCACTTTTGAGGGAACGAGAGATAGACACCACATAGTAGTATTATAGTATCAAAAAGAAACAACATGGGTCGATATCTGCTCCGTCTCCCAGCATAGACTTCGTAAGTTCTGCGTTTCCTTGCCTATCTGTAGTATTGGCCATGTGGATCCGAATATAATATAAGTCTAAAGGTGACACATACCCACCACTATTACCTCGTACTTTCATCCTTTTGTCTGTCATAAAGCCGAATACTGAACAAGTATTTGTTCCATTCACCTCTTCAATCAAGGAAATTTTCGGATCGCCATTTGACAAAGGAGGACGACAGAAAACTTGGGCCATCCGTCTTAGAGACTTCGATGACTGAAGAGTTTTCTCTGTGCCTAATTAACCAAACACCATCATCGACAATGTTCTCTGATAGCCACTTCAGGGCCGACGCAGTGAAATCAATTGAAAACTTTCCATCCCAAAGGTTTCTTCCGCTCCTTTTTGCAATCGTCGGTATCGTCTGGGTATCAAATTCCTTCACATTCCTCAACACGCCGTCATCATCCCTGAAGCCCACAATTATCCTCCCAACACCGAGAAGGAATGACTGGCTCCACATCCTTTGGAGCTTTCGCTCGAAGGCAACTTCGTCTCGTGAGGTGATGATTTCCTTTGATGTCTTTAGCTCGACATAATTGATAGAGGGTTCTTCCGGGATTCTTTGGTCCCAGACTGTAAATTTTTTCATGTTAGTATCGTTGATTTTTCCGATTAGCGATAACCAGACGCTGGCGAAGAATAGTTTTAAGTCGTACCAGCATCTACCTCACCACCTAAAATCAATCTTGCCTCTCCAATACCCGTTTTCACAATCGAACAAAACTGCGCTTCGTTGCTGACCACCTCCTTGGGTCTTGCTTCAATAATATCCCTTGAACACTCATCCCAAGTTTTTGGGAGGGTGCCTAATGTCTCGAATTTGTATCCTGCGTTAACTTAGCGCAAGAAACTCAGACGCCGCATGCCAAATATACCCCAGAAACTCATAATGTCTTGACGCCGGCTACTGCTACCACGAGTGGCCATCTTGTACTTGTGGTTTTCTTCTATAAAACTGGGAGGAGCTCAGATAAGGTTCAACAAGGTACGAAGCTTTAAGGAGCACATACATGGTACCCTGATGTGTTCAGCACTGGTACTACCAATAGGAATTACAGTGCTCACCTGGAATTTTGTGGCATTCATTTCAAAACTATGCAAACGGGGACTGTTTAGTACAATGGCTTACTATGAAATGGCATGATATAATCAAATACTGACCCATTTCGCATATCAAATGGCAGTGACATGATCTACACACTGGCATATTAGTCACTAATTCTAGTTGAACATTTGCACCCTAGATCAACTGACCTTCGTCATCATTCCCCTCCATGTGATAATGTCCGCCATGCACTTCTTCCCTGTCGTGAGTTCCAGTTCACATATAGCTTCCAACAGGCCATCAAGGTGTTCATCTATTGAGTCGTCGTGTTTGATGAATGTTTCAAAACCACTCGAGAGGTCTGTATCCAATTCAGGATTATAAAAGTACCGCAAAGACGAGGCGTCAAGTTTAAGCTTATGTTGGTCATCGTAACTGAAGCAAGTTATTTCCTATATATTCCACTATGTAAGGATATGAATAAACGCGATCACGGAGTTTGGCAGAAAACCTGAGGTTTGCGGATCGCAGAGCCGAGGTCGGCAAATCTTTGGAGCGGTTCTAGTTGAAATACAGCAGTCGTCATAGAGTTTGAGCTTTTTACGTCTACAGGACTTACTATAACGAATGAATCTTAGGGGTTGGTTAATCACCACAACTGAGAACCCCCGGATATCCTCGGCCGGGTAAAATCCTGATAAGCATGATTTAGTATCGTTTGACGAGTGCTTTGCTATGCTTCCATTTATGTACCACCTCAATTGAGTATTGTAGTTGGAGTCCCGAAACTCATGTTATCTAGCACTTCTTATTTATCCCAGAAGCCGGCAATTCCTCTCAGGGCGGATAAGTCATACCGGAAACCTCAGATACTGTACCAAGCATTGAGATACGAATGGAGCGGCCAGAATGCCCTTTTTATGTTCGAACAGAGCCAAAAGTGACATGCTAAATACTAGAATGCACGAGGCATGACAAGAAGGATGGTGCAGTGGTCTTAAGGAACTTAAGACTATGCTGGACATTTTACTGGGACTTTCGATTTTGTTGCTGACTAAATTTTCGAGTGATCATCCATGACTGGACACTCAAAATCTGATACGAAATGTCAAGAATACGAGTGATTATTGGTGATGCTAAACAATATGCCAAGCCATTGAGTGATAGTTGGTGACCTATCATTCTGAGTCAAGTGGTGAAATGCCAACAGTCCGGATGGTTCCTGTCTGAGTTGGGGTTCAGTACGGTCAGGTCCGCACCTGGACCATTAGCATCATTGCCGTGAATATCTGAGCTACAGTAATAGATAATAGATTTCCATGAGGTAGTTATTTTCTAACCAAGGGATTTGGCTGCCCATCTGCTGGCAATAAGATGCTTAGAATTGTGTCAGGCCCTTAATTTGTACATAGATTACACCTTAAGACCATCTCTGAGCGTTATGGTGAAGCTCCCTAGTGTGAAACGTGGTACGTGAGTGACGCCTAGTGAATCTTGCTTCTTTTAATGTTGATCTTCAGGAACAGGAATTGAGGACTTTTTGTGACGCTTATTGGGCGTCTTAAACAGCCGTATCACATGTTAGAATTTATATTCCAGTGGAAATTGTTTCTTTGTTCGTTGCATAAGTACTTATTCTACACATCTGTACTAGGGTTAGGGGTCAGTAATCTATTCAGCTGGAAGCAGAATGAGGCTCTTGTGCATCTTGTCGACTGTTGCCACACTAACCACCACTCGCTTCCATCCTCCTACCTGGACTCCCTACCTACTAGTACGTGGTAGGTAGCGTAGTCCTCAACGGCATTCGTCTGAAGGAGACCACTACTCCACTACTACCCATCAACCTTCTCGCTCTTTCTCTACGTTACTCTAGCAAGCCGAGTACACCTCTCCTCCGCGGTCTCTATTCCTTAGGACATTTAAAGGGCTAACCGGCTACTCTTCTATCAACACTGTTGCTGTGCGCCGGCAATGCATCTCGAATTTCGCTGATCGCCCTCACCCCCAGCACTCTAAACTCTTCGCGACTGCTGTCGATACAAATCCATTGTGTCGTATCCATCATGTCTGCTTCTACTGCCACCACCATCACCAGAGAAAATGCTGCCTCTCTCATCCGTTTCGTGAATAGCAGTCTCATAGTACGCCAGCTTCAGACTGTGTTGAAACTTGAAGGGCAACCTACGAGCGGACTGAAAGCTCCGTTGCAAAAGCGGTTGACTAACCGCAAGTTTCCTTTCGTCCTAAACGCCTCACGCAAACACTGATACTACCTAGACATCGAAACCATCGTCAAGAACAATGATGTGCAAGCTTTTGAGCGGGTGAAGAACCATGTTTACAACCCGGATGCTCCTCATGCGCCCGCAAGAGCGGTCTCTGGCTCCAGCTACCCGCCCTTTTCCAATGGGTATTCTCCTACGCCCGCGGGCCGTACCAACCCGCCGACCTACACCCCCGCAAGTGGTTCATTTGCTCTCACAAGTCATACCCCCCTTTCTTCCAGCCATGTTGAACCGAATATCCTGACTAACGTAATGTTCATCAAGATTTATCACGGATCTTCTTCAAAGAGAGCCCATTTTATATGATAATAGCTTCCCTGAGTGATCATGCGAAGTGTCCTGGTGTGTGCATCCTTGGAAACCCTCCTTAGACAATATGCTTACGGCTGGCCGTATAGTAATGTCAACACATCGGAACACAGTCACGACAGTCGTCACTTTGACCCAGGTGCAAGTACAGCAATTGAACAGTGACAGATCCTATCGCTGCATGGTGTACTGTGCAGCTATCGAAGCACTCCAAGGGTTCACCAGGGATACCGATATCTCATTCCCGCACCAAGTGGAACTTCGTGTCAACGATACCGTTGTAACTGGCTTGAATCTAAGGGGTCTGAAGAATAAACCAGGATCCACCCGGCCAGCAGATATCACCGACAAACTAAACATAAGAGCAAACTATCGTAATGAGATTGGCCTTACTTATGCCCAGACACAGAAGGTCGGTTGAATCTTTCAATTGGACGATCCAAGCTTGCCGTTGACTAACAAGGTCAACAAGGAGTTTGCATTCATCGTTAACTTGGTCAAGACCGAGACCGTAGATGACCTGGTACGGGAGCTGCGAAAAGGTGGTAGGGCTATTGCCAAAGAAACGGTGATTGCAGACAGTATATCCACCACCTCGTCAACATTGTTTTCCAGCATTCATAACTAACTGTTGGCATCCAGTGGTTAAGAAGAATGAGGACGCTGACCTCGTTGCGACATCCGCTATCATGTCACTGAAATGTCCCTTATCAACATTGCGGATCGATTTGCCTCTCCGTTCATCATTTTGCACGCACGTGCAGTGCTTTGATGCTACGTCGTTTTTGCAGCTACAGCAACAAGCTCCGGTAGGGTATCACGGTCCAGGTTAGATTGTAGCTTGTTCCTCTAACATCAAGCAGACCTGGACGTGCCCTACATGCAACAAAAGTATCTCATTTAAGCAGCTTGTTATCGATCGGTAAATTAACTCTACCTCTAGTGCAGGATTCATGCTGATGAAGAGCTATTTTAGATACTTTGAGGACATTCTAGAATCTACGCCTCGAACCGTAGAATCGGTCACTATTGACGCAGATGGTCAATGGTCTGTAGCTGTGGAAGCTTCCAACTCTCCCGTGCCGGAGAGTTCTGATGACGAGGGTGGTGGTAATGTGAAGAGAGAAATTGTCGACCTCGAAGATGGCCTTCCAGAGCGCAGTTTCCCGCTTTCCCTCACAACTCCTGTGACTCCCAACATTAGGGAAGAGTCTGTCCCAGCTGGTAGATTGAGCACCAAGCGTCCAGTCTCCCAAATTATTGATTTAACTTTGAGTGACGACGACGAACCTCCTCGCCCGACCAAGCGGAACACGGCACTTCCGACTCCTTCAAGTATGGGATCAGGGCCTGGATACTCAGCGAATGGATATTCACCGGTAGGGACTCCGCAACCCTACCCTCATGGTTACCTGGACTTTCCATATAGTGGTGGGTATAATTAATTTCCGTTTCTAATTTTTTTCATTTACAGTGACATTTCTTTTCAAACTTTGTTTTGCGCGTTATATCTTCTTGGCCTCAGATCAATTCCGAAGGGATGTTCTTAGACAGTCTTGCTATGTTTGTTACCCCCGTTTTAGCACTTTGGCCTCAGGTTGTATCCATTTTATTATTCTTGGTCTTGTTTGCTGGTGTAAAAGGTTACTCGGAGTCATTGGGGGTTTTGATTTTGTTGATTTTCCCGCCGTGGTATCATCTCCTTTGTCTTCACGGGGTTGTGAGACGACCAACCTTCCGAAGTGCGTATTTACTTTGTATTCGGCCACTTGGAACCATCCATCTAATTCAGATGGCTCGAATATCATAAAATCTGGATAGGTATATTGGATCTTACTGGGCAACTAAAATTATACTAGTACAATCTAAAGTAACAATAGGTATTAAGGTGCGATTTTCGTGCTGATGAGTCTCCCACTAAACGAGTCCTGGCATTTCCACCTCCCCCATGAGAATAATTACCTGGTATTTCTGGGGTTGCCCGTTCACAATACCACCAATAATTATCCTATATTACGGTACGTAATAGCCATGTCTGGAAAGGGTCTCTGAATATATGTCGAACTTCCCGATAACCTTTGCTTAATCAAAAATATAAGACAAAAGTCCGAGACACCCCCCAAGTTGGGCTAGCGGGAAATTACTTATCAGACGTTCAGAACGCAATACTACCCATAACGAAGGAATATGGTGGCCCCAGACCGCTACTAGTGTTGCTCTAGTATGAGATTAATAATAATAGAGATAGGAAAAGATGATTGGGATATCGATGAAACAAATGCCCTGCGTTCAAGAAAATCAAGGTCGAAAACCCCGCTCCCCCTCCCAAAAAAGAGGCCAACTCCTCCCCAAAGCTCGAATATCTGACCCTTAACACAAGGAAAGAGAGTGCGGGAACGGAAAAAATAACCAAAAGAAGTTCAGCGACTAAGAGAATCCAAGGTACTCTTATTTGTGAGTACAATGACACATCGCTTGATTAGAGAGAGCTTCGTCTGTTGCCACCGTAGATTGAAAACCCCATTGCGTGGAAATAGCTCATGAAAAGAAAACAGCCCTTGGATCTACCATAGAAAAAAAAAGGTCAGAATCAGATTTTTTTTTTCAGCTCAGCTCAACACGCACAGGGGAGAGGACGAAGGAAAAACCATACCGGTAGGTCTCCCATCTGCCCCGATACCATTCTTTGCGAACTTCTGCTCCGTGAATATCCGCCGCGCTTCATCAAAATCTACTCCACGCCGCTTCATGATGTTAAGGACCTCTTTCTTTGCCGCCATGTCTAAGCCCGACCGGGAGTCACCGGATTCGATGTTGCCGGCGAGAGAGAAGGCATCCGAACTACCCGCACGCCGTGATATTAGAAACTGATGGTCCGAAAGGGGGGAGTGCGGAAGGTACAGTACCTTAGACCGGCTTCGAGATCGTCTTGAAAGTTGGAGGGTCGTAGGCGCTCATAGGCATTTTGGGGTAGGACGTTCTCGAGGATAGGTATCCACTGGTTTCGATAGACGTATAGTCCTGAGAAAGGCGTCCTATCAGTATATGTGCCTTCTGAGAGGGAAGAGTGGCGCTGATATACCAGTTGCGAATGCTATTAATACCAGGGCGTAGGACCATAACATATAGCGATCGGTTAGGGCCATAGCTGAAGCGGAGGATCAAAAATAAGGAAAAGGAAAAGGAAAGGAACGGAATGGAAAGTAGTAAAAGTGGAAGAGAACGTGAGGCAGATAACTACGACGAGTTTGCGTTGGAGGTTGTGTTGAAGAAAAAAAATTACAGAAGTTGGTTGTTGGATGGATGTTTGGTCGTTCTAGTGTGCCCACTCCTCCGGTTGCTGCTCAAGTGGTGATAGTTGACGGGTGACGTGCGATAGCCGCTAGGATCGAGGCGGAGCGCATGACATGACGAATCGTGTTGGTTAGCGAGGGAGCCCTAACTAATCTCCAAAATTAGACCTTCCGCAAAAGCTCCTACTTAGGAAGTACCTAGGAAGGTACTCCGCTTTCTTCTGGCGTTCGGTAGAGGAGAATAGAATGAGTGCTACGGGCATTTGAATGGCAATACTTTTCTCTGACGTTCGATCTGGGTTTATAGACAGAAGCTGGAATAAAAGATAGAGCTTCATGAAAACGACACATTCAACTGATCGCGTTCTACACAATTACTAGTGAGTACATCTGGGCCTTCCAATTGTAAGAGGAATCGTGGGAAACCAATGTTGCAGTTGGTTTGTACCCAGTCGACTCGTAAGCTCACTCCTCACTAGGGTCTGGGGATCGAGTCGTACAGGGGTATTTGTTAGGGCGTTCGATCCAGTGACCTAGAGCTTTTTTTGAGAACGATAATACCGTATTCTATAAAGCACACACTTCATACATTATCCTAGAATACTGCTGCCATGTGTCGTAGAGTCAATATGTACTTATGAAAGCTATACTTAAAGGTGCCTAGTGCTTAAAGGTGGCTCCGCGGCTTGTGTTCCACTGCCGCTGCTGTAAAGCCCTAGGTCGTGCGTCTGTGGTCGTCACTCAAATTCACACAACTCACAGAAACTCCAACACCTCAAAGAAACTATCCCCAAACGTTAGGCTAACGTAAACCCATCAATCCAAAGTAAGTGCACCCAAACAAGTTGAACAAAGCAAATCAGTCTCTGCGATAGAACAAATCGCTGACAAACTCCTTCATCCAGCTTCTGCCAATATGTCTAACTATAGCTCCGACCTCTTCTGGGAATTGACCCGTAACCGTTCCTCGGTATACTTTCCGCGTCTTCGGAGGAAGCCTGCGATTGACTTGGAAACCAGTACATCGTGAAGCGCGGCCATGGAACGTCCAAGGTTATCTTCTCCAAGGAGCCCTTGAACTTGACCAACAAGCACACCCGCAAGGTATCTGAACGAAAAGCTTCTTCGGGGAACATGTTTAGGGATGCAGCTCGCTGACCGATTCCCAGCAATCCGGACTCGTCAATGAGCAGGTGAGGAATAGTTCGCTGCTGGAATGGTGGTACCAGCGGATTGCCTGACTTGGGGAAACGCAGGCTATCGGTATCCAGCCTGGCACTGAGCGTGGTGTTGTCTGTATGTGTCTCTGCGGGGGGGAGGCTTGCAAATTATCAATACCCTGACAATGCGTATAGTGATTACCAAGACCAGCAACGAAAAGAATGGCAACAAGCCCGCCGCCCTCTTCAACAATGTCGGGCTTAAGAAACACAACCGCAAGGTGTACGGTGCTATTGTCAACTCTACCACCAAGCACTACTACCGCCCTGATCTCCGCCAGGTACGTATCCCCTCTTATCACCCTTGAGCCCCGAGCACCGCCGGTAACGCAACGTCACCGTAGGATGCTGTTTCGCGCGCCTCGGCAATCCTCTACTCCCAGAGGGCCAAGAAGCCCACCCCCGAGACGAAGCCGCGTGGATCCAAGGCCAAAAAGGCTGCTGCGGCGGAAGCTTAGATGAATGGGGGGAAAAATCTATAGTCTGTAGACATCCGTACGTTAGATACGGAACCCGAGAATTAAAAGAGCTCGCTCGATTGAGCAAGATAGTCGGAACTTTGTGCTTTGAACTGAGAAGGTGTGTCGGTCAATTGGGGGTTGCTTCGGAGAGCACTGAAGTACTTAGCTTGGTAGCTGTTATTAATTATTCCGAGCACGAAGGATTGACATGTGCAACGAACTGCAGCATTGGGGCCCAGTGAATGAGCGTTGAGCACAAAACAAGCGCCGTCTGGCCGAGCCGGTCGGATCAAGCCGGGAAATGGTGCTCCTTGAATCTCCGACCCGGGGAAGCTTGGTCATAGCCGGAGAGCCTCGGCGGTTGGACGGGATTGGTTCATACCTTGGAGACTTGAGGCTGCGCTGGCTGCTGTTTGTTGGTGGGGGGCAGCATGGGCGAAAGTGGCATGATTGATTTGTAAAAGGTTGTATCATGTCGACATCACAAAACCCATGCAAACTTCTCACTTGTAGCTGGGGTGTGGGATGCGATGCGATGCGATGGACAGTGGATGGGGGATGGGATGTGTACCAGCCAGTCTGCTCGGTACAGCACCGGATCTGCGGAATATTATGAACTGTCAAGCTCTGCGAGTCGGAATTACTGCTGGACCTAGCACTCGGAGCGTATAGTACTCTACAGCCGGGCGGAAGCGTGTCTGTATTCCGACCAGCACCACTGTGCTGAATCGTCGTCCATTGTACCTGTCTCGCTTTGAGCCGGCGAAGGGCAGAGTTTGCCCGAGTTGAGAGAATATCAAAAAGATCCCTGTAACCCCTCCTCTCCCCCGCCAACATTTACCCACCCCACCACGAACTTGCAAACAAGCGCAACAAATATCGTCTGCTCCTCCTCCTCTTCGCCTCCTCACCTCCTCTTACTGCTCCACCTCCTCTTCCCACAAACACCCTCGGATCTCACGCCATATAACTTTACTGTCATCACGCTAGACATAGACCATCCTCACCCTCACCATCCATACCCATATCCTAACAAACAAGCTTAATCTTTCAAAATGGTCAAAGCTGGTGAGTAGGTTGGAGCGTTCGCTGTTTTTAGCGTCTGGAATGTTGTTTCTGACTGCAATCAGCCGTTCTCGGCGCTGCTGGTGGAATTGGACAGGTGCTCCCGGATCGATGCCTCCGCAGTGTTGCATCCGCCTGCTAACAGACTATAGCCTCTTTCTCTTCTTCTGAAAGCTAGCCCTCTGATCGATGAGTTGGCTCTCTACGATGTTGTGAATACCCCAGGTGTTGCAGCAGATCTTTCCCACATTGCCTCCCCAGCCGTAAGTTCCCGACGTGGCTCAGGAAAGAACTTGCACTGAATATTATCTCCATAGATCACATGCGGATACCTTCCCAAGGATGACGGACTCGAGAAGGCTCTCACAGGTTGCGACATTGTTGTGATACCCGCTGGACTTCCCCGTACGTTTTTTGCTTCAGCTTCGCTCACTGGAGGTCGACGAGACTGATCAAGAGTTGATAGGCAAGCCCGGCATGACCCGAGATGAACTCTTCACCAAGAACGCCGGAATCGTCGCTGCCCTGATCACTGGTGTTGCTAAGTTTTGCCCCAAGGCCTACGTTCTTGTTATCTCTAACCCCGTCAACTCCACTGTCCCCATTGCCGCCGAGGTTTTGAAAGCCAACAACGCTTTTGATGCTCGCAAACTCTTTGGTGTCACTACTTTGGATGTCGTCCGCGCGTCCACCTTTACCGCTGAGATCACGGGCGAGAAGGACCCCAGGAAGCTCACAATCCCCGTTGTTGGTGGACACAGTGGTGATACCATTGTGCCCCTACTGAGCTTGGCAACTCCTTCCGTTACGATCCCTGGAGATAAGGTTGATGCTTTGGTCAACCGTATGTCGCGTTCCCACCCCAAGATACTTGCCGGATATCATTAGCTAAAATCTGCCAGGAATTCAATTTGGAGGTGATGAAGTGGTCAAGGCTAAGGACGGTGCTGGATCTGCTACTTTGAGCATGGCATATGCTGGTTTCAGATTTACAGAGGCCGTTCTGAAGGCCCACAAGGGAGAGAAGGGCATTGTTGAGCCCACGTTCGTCTACCTTCCCGGCGTTCCCGGCGGCGAGGAGGTCGCCAAGGAAGTTGGCTTGGATTACTTCGCTGTTCCAGTCGAACTTGGAGTATGTGTTTCGTCCTGCTATTCTCGCCCAGTCCACAGATGCTAATATATGCTGCAGCCCAATGGTGCTTTGAAGGCGACCAACCCCCTCCCCAAGGCCTCTACCACCGAGAAGGAGTTGTTGAAGACTGCCATCAACGGGCTCAAGGGAAACATTGCGAAGGGTGTCGAATTTGCTCAGTCCAGCCCAAAGTTGTAATCCCAACTGACTCAAGTTGGTTGTATGTGAAGCTGATGATTGTCGATTGCAATGTAGATAAAATATGTTGAGCATTGTAGTCAACAACAACAGGCTTTGAATGAACACTGTTGGTATGGTATCAATGGGAATGGTAAAATAGCTACTTAGTCGTACAAGGAAGAACAAAAATAAACCAAGCTGTTCTGCGCCAGTCGCCAGTGCCATGCATTCTACGCCGTGTTGTCAGGGTAAACAAAATATGAGGCTACATCTCGCTCCGTTCTTTCGTGTGATCGCCCTTACTCTATGCCACACTGGAAGAGATGGTTTCTATCTTGAAGATGGCGGACGGAAGCTCGGAGGTTTCGGCTTGAACACTGGCATTCACACCCATATTTGCCAATGCACCCCGGACTATTCCACAGGGAAACCACAGAAACTACAGTGACAATCAGCAGACAGTTCTTCTCGAGCTGTAGGATAAAGATGCTCCTTACAGGTTGTGCTCGCAAAACTCCACTACCGCCAGTTTCAACGCTCATTCTTGAAAATGGTCGAAAGGAATTATCCGTCAAGACATAAACCCCCTAATCACCCATGAACAAACAATCAGCCCAGTCCAAATATTACCCACTTCCCCTCATAAACAAACAACAGTTGGAGAAGGAGAGGGGCGCGCGCGCGTAGTATATACCCGATGATTCGTCTTCAGATTATCGATCTGTTTCCGGAACACAATCATCCACAGATCCTTACAGATAAACTTGATGACATCGAGAGTCTCCACCATCCGTGCGCGATCTCTCGAGAACCTTTTTTGTCACAGGTTTAGCTTCCCAGTTCCTCTCTGTCCTTCGAGAAAACAAGAGACCTTTCTACAAGTCCCTGTCCAACTTTATACCCCAGCTGCTCCAACCTGTAGAACATCGCCTCGCGCTCCTCCTCCTCATCTTCCAGTGGTTCCGGCGATGTGGCCGCCGACACTTCGGTTGCGAGCCGCCGTGCGAGCGGTACGATTTCGATTAGGAGGAGATCGAGCGCGGTTGAATTTAGGAAGCTGGCGTGGGGATCCGATGAGTTGTAGGGTGGGAGAGGGGTGTCGAAAGACATCGTACGTGAGGCGGGGAGGTGAGGTAGCGAACGTGCGGGAGGTGGTGGTGATGAGTTGGGATACCTAGTTGAGTTGTCCGAGCCTCCCAGAACTACATAGTCAACGTGCACGTTAGATCCCGCGACAGAGCTTCCTGGAGAATGTTCCGGGTTACTCGAGTATGGAGTTATGATTGATCCTCTCGCGTAGAAGGTAGAAGACTAAATGGTGAAACCGAAAGATATTGTAGTAAACTCACTGGCACTGGAATTCATGTGACCAGCTTAAGTAGCTCTACCAATGTCTACGAGAACGTTTTAAAAAGAGTTGACATGCTGCCACATACAAATACAATCTGCATTACTTGAAGACGAAAGCTACCGCATATCAAAAAATTTGACATTGAAGAGACCCCATTCATTGCCCAAAGAACGCCCCTCCCCACCCCAAATGAAAGAAAAAAAGGATATCAAAAAGGCAACTCATCTAGCATCGACACCCCATAACAGTCCCATGCTAGATATAGAAGAAGACGAATTGACACCCGCACGCTTATTCTTATTCCGCTCATGTACCTGTAGACTTATATTCCTAGTCAAAGCCCTCTGTAACCGTGTGGCCTCACTTTCCCACTTCTCCTCCAACAACGACAGATTTTGCTCCACCCCAGCCATCAACGCATCCTCCCCCGAAAAAGCTACTTTTTTGGTCTTTGAACTCTTACGAAAGCTTGACTTCTTTTCAGTTTTCTCTGTATGGTGTTGGTGGTCCCATTCCGGGGGTGTCGGCTGGCATAGCTTTTCCTTCAAAACCCGCATTTGATCAATTCTATCGCGATCCATTCGCGGGAGATATATGAGCGTGTGGTTTTTCTCCACAGCATTGACTAGCGCGGTAAATCCTTGGAGGTGAATGTCATTCATTTCACAGTGAAGTTCCCGTAATGTGGTATTGTTTGGTATCATCGAAGCCAGCTCCATTGCTCCGGGCGTCCCGAGGGATTGAACTACAAACAGGTCAGTAGAGAAACACCAGCACACATAGGGTGTACTAACGCTCGATTCTTAACACTTCCAGGCTCTTGTTCTCAGCGATACGCCCCAAAGGTTTCAGAAGTCCAGCACCCAGGCTCGCACTTTCGAGGACAGCTTGTTCGCCAGAAATGTCCAGTTCTCTTAATGTCGCGTTTTTCGCAAACAAGTCTTCTAATAGGAGGGATGTTTTCTCGCCAGCTTCGTAAGGAAGAGAAATCTTTGCCATATCCAAGTACACAATTGTTTTGTTAACAGTAAGGGCTCGAACAAGTTCTTGGAAAGGCTCTTCCCTAGGATAATCTACCATACGCATTGTTAAATGCGATGGTGTTGTGCCTTTAGCTATACAGTCAATGAAGTCACCTGCATTGTGTGCCAAAGCATTCTGGCCCACGTAGAGATGCATATCTCGTGCTTTTCCTGGTGTTCTCTCCATGGAGCGCATCAGAAGAGCTACATCATTCGCAGTTAAACCACAGCGGGTAAGAGTTAGATGATTCATTGCATCCGACTGTGGGCTCTTTAAATAAGCCGCAATAGCCTGCACTGTCTCACGGTTAAGTTTGGTTTCACTAAGCAATATTAGATGCTACAACCGAAAATCAGGTCGAAAGACGTACCTTAGATCTAAGTCTTCCAGCCTCCACCTATGCAGGGTCTCCGCCGTCAGAACAGCGTCTTCTCCTGACGTTCTAAGGAGCCTGGAAAGGTTAAGCTTCCTTAAGAAAGGAAAATATGCCATTGAATTGTTAAGAGTAGGAGCATGCATCCGACAAGGGTTCCCAGAAATATCAAGTGCTTCGAGAGTATTTTCGTGCGTTATAAGCGCATTCAGAAATAGCGTAAGCATCCTCTCTGTAAGCCCGCAGCGTTGAAGCTCAAATCCCCGGAAATGCGCAAGTCTCGAAGCAGCGGCATCAACTACAAATTCTATTAGAATTTGCCAGTTCTCGGGGTGTAGCAAGCGACCGACCAAGCCAATCCAGATCTGCTTCCCTAAGCTCAATTCCCGTCAGATTGAACCAATCGACGTTGGTAAAACCTCGCCTGCAGAGCGGCATTATAGCTTCCTAATAACCGATTAGCTCGAGTTACAGTCCCAAGTATAAATTGCATACCACGATAGGGCAGGCATTTTCCCCAGATGGTTCGGCGGGTGGGTTTGTGCCGCTTCCTCCTCGTTTCTTTAAACACTCAAAGAAATCCATTCGCCTTAATTTCCCACCGTATAATGCAAGAGCTCGAAGCTCGTAGGTTAATAATGGCTTGATTCCCTGCGAAGAAGTCTTTAAGTTGATTGGCCGGCCAGATCGCTCGAGTCGAGGTTCGTATTCCGACCCATAGGTGTCGTAAATATTCGTTAAAGGGTCCAGTGATATCCTCCGAAAAGATATTGAACAGAAGGCATCGTTCCATCTCAAAGTCCTCATCACTGCCAACAATTCTAGGTCGGTATATTGTCGCCGCCGGGAATGTGCGGGAGGATATAATTGAAATTGTGGTCCTTCTTCAACATTCGTATGAACTCCATAAACGATGTTTGACGCGTCCAGGTCATACGCGGTGCAATAAGCAGCGAGGGTCCGGTCAAATCCGTTCAGATCATCTCCTGGTGTGGGCGGTATATCTGGTAACGGTTCATCCTTCATGTTTTCCGGTATGTCGATCGAGAAGGGTGAAATCTGCCACATCGGACGCAGGTACTCAGAAGCTTGTCGAATAGACTGAATGATATCACGAGCGTCTGTAGATGCAAGACTCAATTTCTGCGGGTACCGACATGGCAACCTGCGGCCGTCAGAATTCTGAGCCCTACAAGTGCAGAGCGCGCTTACCTAAACGTAAGAGAGAAACAATCGTCAGAGCTAGCTAGCCAGACACCCGTAAGATTCAAAATACCAAAAGAGCTGGTCGTTGCAGCGGCAAGCGAAGCTGTGCTTTTGTTTGTGGCAGGTCTGAAAGGTACGAGGTGGACTTTGTGAATACCAATCGCGAGATAGCACATGGTCGAATACATTTTCTGCAAGTCTTCGGTTGATTTATTACCAGATCTCCCCGACCTCTGAACTACTCTAAAGATTTGGAAGTGCATTGGCGAGTAGTCTTTGTCGGCCTCCAGGCGCCTGGCAATGTGTTCGACGATAGAATCAAGGTACGCGGGGGGTGGAGATGATAAATGTGCCTGTGTTGAAACTGATCTAAGTCTATCTACCCAAACCTGTGCTTCCGTTCGGCTAGATGCCGTAAGAGTTGTTGAAGAGGGCGTTCCGTATGGACCCTCGAGATAATCAACTTGCACAACAGACCCCCTTTCATGCTCTGGTCCAGGGTAATAGACAGCTACGATTTGATTCATCGCAGTGATCAGGGTGTGCTCGCTTGTATGATCCCCGGCGGAAACGATTGAGGACGCCCTAGCTTGTGGATTCTTGCTTCCCAACCCGAATGCCTCGTTTGCTTTCGCTTCTGTCTTGTATTTGAGTAGTTCCCGGTTAGTCAAAACCATATATTCCTTTTTCTTACGCAGTAGACCGCCTCCAGTAACCACCTCCCCAGCATGAATGACTACAGTGTTCAACGGAAGAACAGTCCAATGAACGTCTGAGATCGAGGAATCTTCCAGGGACGAACTGGCAGATGAAACGTTGGTGACCGTTGGACTCGTCGGTTCGGGTTCACGCCCTTTGAGGGACCCAAACACCGACTTTGGCCTTTGAGAGCTCTTGGTCAGGACCTTCCGGGCCGGGGGTGTACCCGATGCTATTGTCGACACTTCCGTAAAACCATTTCCTCCGCCAAATAGTGACTTCGGTCGTGATTTAGTCGGTATACTGTCATCTGAGGTCGTCCATGAGGTCGTCTCGGATTCTGTGAGTAGTGTAGGGCGAGAGAAGAAGGCAAAGCTTTTCCGCCTTCCAGTGTTGGCTGATGGCGGCATTCTCACTGAGGTAGTCCAACTCGGTGTCACTTATTCCAATTCCGAGTCCTCCTGAGCCATAAAGCGAAACGACGGCCCGATGAAATACTGGAGAGACAATCAACAAACGATCACAGTTGGTCCATAGAATAGGTAGGTGGTGGTGAAAAGGATGTAGCTGATTGGACAGCAGTCAACGAAAATACGCAATTGATAACGCCGGATCGTCCACAACAAGAGTCCGTCAGTAAAACAAGATTTGAAAATTCCGAGAGGTGTTATGTATAGCAGGTAGAGACCGGGTTCCGGACTGTGCTCTATTTGTAGATAGCGGGTCGGGAATGGAGCGCCAGCTAAATGATACAAATTTCCTTCAGCATTGGTCGGGGTCGGGGTCGGGGCCGGGGCCGGAGGCGGCTGAGTGGAGGAGTAAAGGAGGAGAGTAGAAGAGAGGGAGAGAGGGAGAGAGGAAGAGAGGAAAAGGGCAATCTCGGTGTGGGTCTTGATAGAAAGGCTCAATCAAATCAGCGAGGCGGCAGAGGTTTTGAGCTGTACGTAACACACACTTGCACACATGCACACACACAGAGCGTCGGAAAACTACTGTCGGCGTCGTCCCATTGAGCGCAGGCAATAGGACTACCTGGGCAGGCATGGCCCAAAGTAGAGTTGTTTATGTATTTTGCATCTATCTCTGGTCCCACGAGTACGGATTGGTTGGAAGTGGTGGAGGGTGGGCGGTGGAGGGGGTGGATGTCGAGGTGAGTGGTGCGGCTGGCGTGCTCTTAGTCTACACACATTGCGTCACACCTCCAGGGATTCAGGTATACCGGTACATGTACCTCATGTGGTTGGGCAAGGACTGTACGCTGCGGCTTTTCAGTTGATGTTCCTTTCTACTACTCTACCTGTCGAACTTTTTGACGACTCGAGTTCGAAAGCCGAGACAACCGCGAAAGAGCATCCAGCAGCAGACAGACAATTAGGAAGTGATATCACATCCGTAATCAAGTAGGGGCTCTGCATACATCCATGAACCATGGGATCGCACGTTTGACAACCATATGTCCTTCCTACTCTTACTTGAGTGAAAAAACTGATGGCCGAGGTGGAGGGACCCAGAAATGGTCCGACGCTATGTCACAAAACTCGTCGTTTTGTGCCAGGCATCGTTCGCTTGTCACGGCTTTTCCCGTTCAGTTCAGTTCGAAGTATCTTACAGTGGTCTATTTATTGGTACACACAGGGGTGGATATCTGCTGCAATGCACGATAATGCGATAGGTGATATTGGCCATCTCGTTCCCCGCATTTCCACTACACACATGAGGCCTAGACGGCATCTTGATTGCACAGATTGTATGCATGGATATTTTGCTTTTGATATCACTCGACACAAATAAGAGTACTTGCTAACAGCCCTCAAAGCCATCGGAAACTCGCCATCTTATTGCGGGGGAAATTTACGGGATCTTTTTTTTGATCATCTGCGCCCTGTATCTAACATTGTAATCGTACAGTCATATCCATCCATATACTCTATGCACTCCGTAAACAAAAACCTGATGATGAAATATAATATAGTACACCTGAAAACCACCCGCACAATTCACAACTAGATGTCCAAGTCACTCTAATGCTTAATTGTTGGTTGTTGATTTGTAGACGATCGTTTCCTTGCCAGCATCTAATGCGTTTTGATGCTTCTCCCAGTCACGGCCCTGCGACGACAATAAACGGATGTACTGGTGATAACTGCCGAGTTGCTCCGGGTCCGTTGAGGTAAGTCGTGAATGAGCAACCTTCTTCTGCCGCAGTCTCAATGCGTTGTAGACAGACCACGCTCTTCCTCCACTGCTGAATTCTCCAATGGAATATTCAACCTCCCATTTATCACCTTCATTAAGATGGTTGGGACGAAGGACTTCCACTCCGTTGACAAAATTCCTAGTGCTGAGGGTGACGGCGAACAAATCCTTCTTCTCATCCTCATCCTTTTGTTCCTGAAGTTCGTTCAAGAATGCCTCATCAACTTCCTCGTCGCTCTGGATATCGGCATCTATCTCATTGCTTGCGATTTTTGCTTCAATATCCCCCGTCTGCTCCGTTTTGCTAATTGTTAGCTCTTCAGACTCTTTCATTCCGTCTTCGGCGGTTGTTCGCTCTTCAGACTCTTCCACGGCATCTTCAATAATCGTTTGTTCTTCAGACTCTTCCACGGCATCTTCAGCGATCATTTCTTCTTCAAGTTCTTCCACAGCATCTATAACAATCGTTTCCTCTATAGACTCTTGCACAGAGTCCTCGCCGATAGCTGCTTCGAGTTCTGTAGCTGTTGCCTCGAGTGCCGCCTTCGCTACACGAATCTTTTCCTTTATCGTTTCCATAAACCCTTCAACCGTACCTCTTTCTCCTTTTTGAATTTCTTCAATCTTTTCGTCATCCATCGGTTCGGCGAAAGTGTACATGTATGGCGTTGTGGTTTCTCTCGTCTCAAAGTGAATTCGGAGGGACTGTTTGCATGGTCAACGACTGACCTTCTCACACCCTCACATTTAAGGGTACCTTACCTTTTCCGGGAATCGCGCTGTTGCTTGATCCAAGAGTTTATTTAACAGCAACAAACTCATCTTAAATTCCTGTTCACCAATGCCAGAATTGGGGCCCTCGTGAATTGCCGCATCCATTTCATCCAGAGAGATATACTGGAACCCAAATATCTTTTCCGTGTTGTGAAACGCCACAAAGATTCCGTCCATCCTACCCATTCTCACTTGCATCGAGTACTTGAGAAATGCAGCGCGGATCATGTCGAAATATTCTCTTTCGAACGATTCCCAGTTTCCAGTTCGTGTCTTAATTTGATAGCCCGCACCAACCGGGAAATTACTAACGTCCACTCGAACCGCAACTACTGCTCTCGTTTTCAAGTCGAACATGCCAGTTCCAGGTAAACGGGGATCGTGGGCATCCAACTGTGAGCGCATCATAAAGTCACTAAATGTAGAGTAGTGATAGGTCTCTGGCGCGTTACGATCCTCCTCGCTTAGTGTGTGAGAGTTTTCGCGACGATATTTTTCAAAAGTCTCCGGAGGCAGAGTCAAGAGCTTTTCCATCGATCGACCCATGAAACTAAGGATATTCTCTCCGTCCCATTCTTTATCGGAGTCTATGGCATAAGTTCCATCGCCTTTGTATCGTAGAAATATGGATGTAGGCAACCTTGAAAGTTGTGTAAACGATCTGTACTCCGCCGAAAATGATTTCGACAGTATATCAAGGTTGAGAGGTCGCCATGCAGAGAGAAGATAATGAAAATGGGACAGCACAGATGTCATACTGGAAGTTGATCCCATGTATTTCTTGCCATACTGCTTCATCATCGATTCTAGCTTGGTATCTTGAGATGAGGTGACATATGCAGAGGTCGCATCAAAGTCAAACTCTGTAATGGGCATGATTTGTTGCAAGTAAGGGTCGAAGTTGAAGACGCGAGACCTTGGATCCTGAAGGTACACCACACCCGGGCTGTAACACAAAGCCAGTCAACAACTACTCATCAATTAATCCTGATGGCGCTTGCATACTTAAATAATACCCGATCTAATCCGTGGGATAGGGTCGCCACGTTGGGTTGGTTGTTAACAAGGATAGCTGGAATCTGATCAGCTCACGCAACGAGCAAGTTCAATGGCATACATACATTCAATCTCTATGTCGTGCACGCTTAAGCCGCTTTCCTCTATGAGAACAGTTGTACCCCGTGGTTTCATTGCTGTACGCATTGACATCGCCGAATCCTAAAAATCGTAAACATGCATTAGAGCAAAACCACCGTGAAGCTAAAGATACCTCAGGCTTCTTTGGAGACTTTTCCATGGACTTTTCCGCAGCGGGTCTCCTGGCCTTTCGTCTAGTCTTCTCCTTCGCCGACTTCGCTTTGATCTTTTCCTTGGTTTTTTCCTTGGTCTTTTCTTTGGTCTTTTCTTTGGACTTTTCCAGTGCCTTGGCCTGACGCTTTTCTTTCCCCGACAAACGTTTCTCTGCCTTTGTATTGCGCTGCAATAGTGTGTTCATAGCATCGTGGCCAGGTTTTGACGGTGCGTCTTTGAGATTATAAACAGTCGCAGTCGAGTTAAGACGTCGAGGGATTTGCTGGCAGAATGCACAGACAAAGCGGAGGGTCGGCAGGTAGAGCCCACGCTGCTCATATGCGCCGCGTCGAATCGCATTTCGAAGCATGTTGTTTGTAGTGATGTCGGAGGAGAGGTTGATGTTGACGGCAAAGGTACTTGGCAACTTTTCCAACTTTTTCACGGAAAGTGCCGCAAGGTTTGTGCTACTTAAAAATAACACGCTAACCATTGGGTTAGGTTTCATTAGGCATTGTTCAATAAGGACACAATCTGAACACTTTTAAATACTATCAATCAAAGTATTCTAGCTTCTCCATGAAGCGAATGATAATTGTGGCAGAGAGAGTGTGTAGAGGGGCCAAACCAGCGAGGACATAATTGCGGCACAGCAAACACCTCCATCCAAGTCTTCTGTTTTCGATAGACCTAACTGAGATCATGCCAAATAAGATTTGCCGTTTACGCCATCGATGCACAGGGCCGCGGGAAGAGGCACCGTTTATACTAAGTACTCGACCTGACCTCCATTGAGCTTTAATCGGCAAGCTTTCTATCAGCACAAGTGGGGCCTACGGCGATGTTAAGTCACTCCCACCCCACTACAGCACTCTGCACTTTGGAATTGGTGGTTGCCTGCTGCTGGGTAGGTAAGTATTTACCAATACTAAGGTGCTAGTAGTTATGAGAAACCTGCAACCGCTGAGACTCTATGTCGAGTGACACAATATGCAGGAGTAAAAAGTCGAACGGAAACTGGCCTCAAACGCCCAGAGTTTGTCAATAATCCGATTATCTATCAAGCAACAGCTAGGGTCGGGGCCTATAAGTGGCGATATGAAGGACCAGAGACTTTGCGGTCATGTATCGATCATCCACGCAAAACATTGCGTTCATTCGGAGTGCTAGACTTGCAATCTCAACAAGCATGCAGTAACTTGGTGGTTAAACGTACCTACACCGATAACCTATCGTCATTCCTGTTAAGCGTCTGACGTGGAGCCTCATTACGCTGTAATAGACTACAAGATAATGCCGAACTGGAACGAGTTTTACTCCCACCGCATCGAAGACCATCATTTTGCAGAGTGATATCGAAAGCATGCCTATTCGGTATTACCCTCCTTTCCCGGTCCGCCCGCCCCCCTTGTCCCTTCGCTTCGCTTCCCGTAACCGTACACACTCGCCGTGACTTGAGGGTGGCGGCGCTTGGAGATATGGTCTCCGAATCTGACTACTTAAGTACTCTAACGGAAACAATACACAATTTATATGTAGAACATTTATATGTAGAACACAGAGAAGAACTTAGAAAGTAGAGGGTTTTTTTCATGTGTTTCTCTGATTTATGAATGCGTACCTTCGGCAAGAGTTCACTCACAATCGCGTACACTTTAGGCAGTATGCGTAAGGACAAGTTTCATTGACGCACACTAATGGGTATGTGAAACGAAGCCGACAGGGCCAGGGGTTCAATGCGAAACTCCAGCGCCAATTCTGAGGCAATGAGAGTTGTACCATCTGCTCATGATAGGTACGCAGCGCAAAAAGGCGGCATAACGGGTATTACATATTGCATACTAAGTAGAGCATTCATTTGTTTGCACACCCGCGTCTATGCATCCCTGGTGCTGGTGGAGCACTAGATGCTATGGTACAGTAACAGCAGCAGTGGGTCTTGCAGTAAAGCAGAACAAGAGCAGAAGTAAATAATTGCACAAGCAAGATCAACAAATATTGTTCTCTGCTCGTGGGAGAACCCGAAACACAAGTCCCTCGCTCATCCTGCTCCTCCTCCTCTTCTTCCTCCTCTCTCAGTTGCTCAGCTAGCAAGTGTATCACACCTCTTTCTCCTTGGAAACAATATCCCTCCCCTCGGCTTTGCCTCTACTTCTCCGGTCTCATCTTTGCTACCGGAATCGTCTTGATCCCCCCTCCTCCCCCTTCTCTTTCTTTTTCTTTAACTCACTTTCACCCGCTTGACCCCTCTCCTCTCTTCTTTCTCTCCTCTCCTCCCCTTGTCCTCCTTCCAGCTACTGCGTTGGCTTGTTGCAAATACACGCCCCAGCCATCCGTCAGGGTGTAATAGCAAGAGCGTGAAACAAGAGGTTGCAGTCCATTCATTTCTTCACCGCACCGCAATCGCACAACAGGGACATCTTTTTTTCCCCTTTCTCGTCTCCCTCACTCTTTCACCTTTGACCGCACTCGCTTTCAACTCTATTCACAACTTCCAACAAAGTCGCAGACATATACGACTTTTCAACAGTGACATCCACCCAAGTTGTGTCCTGCATTATGGCCACCGAGACAGCAACTGCACCACCTCCGGTTGTAGAGACCGAGAAGTCGGCGGTATCATCTGCTTCCCCGGCGAAGACTAGGGACGTAAATACGACACCAAGGAAATCGACAAAGACAGCCTCAACACCGACTTCGGCATCTGCTCCCACTTCTGCCTCAGGTACTATTGCTACAGCGCCCATCTTGGTCTCGAGCGCCGACAAGCCAGTGGACTCTCCAAGTCCGTATGTGAAACCTACTACTCTGTTCATGATGTGTACAGTATCGTGTGATCACTAACGAGGGAGAACAGTAAGCGCAATGAGCTCCCCAAGATAGTGGTGAAAAAGGAGCCCACATCACCCGAGCCTCCATCCAGGCATAGACCACCGAAGCTACACCTCACTAATGATCCCGAACCTGCAGGCTCCGCCGTTCCGCGTACTGCCGGTGGTAGTCTGTCGACAATGAGAGATGTCGGTATGGCTTGTCTTTCTCCAGGATTTGCGACCCATGATCCCACGATGCGTGAGCAGCTTCAGCGCAGCATTTCTGTTCGTGATCAGCAACGTAGCATAATTGAGGCGCGACTACAGCGACATGCGAAGCCAGGCGGTGGAAAGGATAACCCCAATGAACCTGCATCGGCCCGTGCGGGATCGTCCCACACTCCAAAGCGACGACCACCAAACAGCTTGACGATCGTTCCACCTCCGCACCGAGCATTTGCAAACGAACGTGTGGTGCAATCTGCACCTCTTAACCAGTCGTTTACTGGTCGGCATCACCCGTCAACGTTTCATCCCCCTCCACAACATACCCATAATCCCCACAATGTCAATAGGCTACCACCTATATCGGACGTTTTCGCTTCAGAACGGTTGGACAGCGGTACACGTATATCAAGACCAGTCGATCATCCACAGAGTAGTCGGCATTACTATCCAGCGCCTCGGCCATCCCAACCCTCTCCCAATAATTTAACATTTGCGTCGCGATCTCGGGAGCACCGATCAGCGGAAGAGGCACTTCAACTGATGTCCGGCGGCCGCGAGGACCTACTTCCTCGAATTATCCATTATGGTGGTCATCAGCCACCAACCCCTCCTAGCCCACCACAGGCTGCCACGCAACATACGCCTTCTAAACTGAATGTCAATGGGGAGTACCATCCACCCCAATCTGCTGGGAGGAGGAGGAACAGGGCAGAGTACGAGCGGGATAATGACTTTGGTCCCGGTTCCAGAGACAGCCCGGAGACGAAGCGGCAAAAGAAAGAAGAATTTCTATCTTTGTGTGCTCGTGCTTGGGAGTTGTTCCATTCTTGAAATACCAAGCTGGACTTTTTGGTTTACATTCTAATACTCGGATTTCGGGCTAAGGGCTTTTCCTGGTTTTGTCACTTTTCTCATCGTTTTCCATTGGTTTGGGTCAACCTGGGAAGGTGTTTGTGCTGGTTGTATTTTCGGTCGAAAGCGAACTGTGGATAGGGCGGGGAGGGAGTTTAAAAACATCTGGGAAGTACCATATACCCTGGGAATTAGGGAAGACGGTGTTTTGGAGATATGGGGTCTTTAACGTGGATATGTGAGACGGAATCATTCTGTCGGTTTCTTGCTTTGGCGGTGAATTGGGTACGGGTTGGGTTCATCGGATTGGCTGCTGTCTAATATTTCCTGCTCATTGCGCTCGTTCATTCTTTTGGTTTTTATTTTGCTTATACCTCTATTCTCACTACTTCTATTGGATTATTAGGGATGGATCTCTTTGCGCCTTGTGTTTCTTTGTCTATTAATTCCTTTTTACTCTCTATTGGCGACGGTGTTTAGCTTGCTCCTTAGGTGGGGTTGGAGTTTGCGATGCGATGTGATGTGTATGATGGTGATGGGAGGCCTACACACAATACACACAAAGATGTAGTGACAGAAGGAGGGAACTGCTGCAGAATACATTCTTGCTGGTGACTTAAACCTTTTTCTGCACACCTGACGTTCATTCTTATATCGGGGTTGCAGATCTATTTAGCCGTGATCTGGGTGTTGTAGAGACGTCATGGAGGAGCACTCGGTATCATGTTTTCGAGATCGTCAGTGACATCCTGAGCAACTCATTAAGAGAACGCAGTCTGTTCTTAGGAGGTGTATCATATGCATTGTATCGAGCGCTGTCACATCGTGTCGAGTACTAACTCAGCTAACGACCAGCATAGCGATATGTATGTGTATGAAATGAAGTTGTCATCTAACCCGTCTTCCTCTAATCATTTTATCGGGATGTCCCCCGAGATAGTCCCTAAACTCTCCTACACCCGTTATCCCTGGGTGTTTTGGCTAGAGCTCTATTTCATGCACTTAGAGTATCAGCATTCGTAACACCGGCTACCGGACAAGATTGAGCCTAGAACTAACGAGAAGAATGTCGCTGGCAGGACGTCCCGAGGTTACATGTCCAAGGTCTCAAATCTCCAAGAGTGGTATATGGAATGATTTCTGTCGTGTACATACATGGCACTATATGAGACCAAAAACATGATGGTAAACACAGAGAATGGGGCGTTGAAAGTAAGATCGAGGAAGATTCGCATGGAGATTGTTAACGTTTCGTTTACTCAAACTGATTCTCTACTACGATGGTATGCCTTAATGTTTTGCTCAAGGCAAGTAACAAGCTATTTCTGTTGATTTTGGAATTTCAATGGTTACCAAAACCCTTCCATATTCTCTCTACCCAGTGAGATGGTTAACGTCAATCGTCTTTCGTCCCCTCCGTCCAATTTGGCGAGTAACCAATGATTATGACAGCTCTCCAACGTTCTCAACAGCAAAATAACGAGCTGGTCTACAATTCGCATTTCATGAACATACCTAAGCTTACTGTGATTGCGAGTCTGATCATTGTCGTGGATATCAGGGTTAGAGACTTCTCTACGTCTAAGCTTGTGCAAAAGATGTAGACGTTCGGATGGTGACTACTCCAATAAAGGCGCATATCTTTTTTTTTGGCAAACCGTTATTTGCGACCTTTCGGCCATTAACCCAAAGCAATGAGAAGTTCGAAAAAAGAAAAGCAGAAAGAGCGAATATCTGAGACACAATAAGTTTCTACCAATTGATGTCTCGAGGGGCGGGTAGCACAGTACGTTGGCCAGTAAATGAAAGTTCGCCAGAGCATGAATGTATTGTCATTCTCCAGTGCCTAGTCTAGAAAATGTTCGTACGATACATTTCCTCCACCTGTCCTATTGAAGGTAGTAAGTAGTTCATATCTCATCCAGCTGCCAAACAAACGCATCTGTCTAAACATACCACCCACAGGCCTTCTCCAACAAGTATACTACACTACTAGTCAGAGATAAGGAAAGGTGAGATTGATAGGAAACAAAACGCCCATTAAAGGAAAAAACATGACAAGTACCACCCAGTTTTAGAAATAAAGCAATCCCAGATACTCATACAAGAAATTGAGAAGAATAAAGCAGCAGACTCAGCCAACCAATACTACAAGTTGCTAGAACAAACACCCAGAAGAAACCCAAGTTACAAAACTCGCTGAATACAACCAGAAACCGATAAATCGCTAGCCAAAAGGAATAACTGACGAAAACAAAAAAAGAGATACAATACGAGTTTCTACCCACCCTTAACCTGAACCTTTCGCTATCGATACAATTTAGGCCGCTTGCGATACCAAAAATAACAGTACGCACAAAAAAGAAAAAATTCGAAAGAAAGGCACTCGACAACGCCTAACGGCGCGTGGGAAAAGAGGCTGTGCTGTGCCCGTTGACCTGCATGGCATTATGAGCCATTGCAGGGTGATGAGGTGGAACAGGGTGGTGACCATTGGTCATACCCCTTTGGAGCAAGTTTGCTGGTGAGTTTCCAGCCCCTGGCGTCATTACAACCGGAGAGCTAGCCATAACCTGACGACGGATAGAGTTGGGGGTTTGTGTCGACTCTGGAGGAGGGGATAACATCTGAGCTCGAAATTTGACTTGTCTAGAGTACGGTGTTAGTTGAATTCATGGATTTTTCAACCTGAGATGTGACTTACCGATCACTGTATGGATCAACAGGGAAGATCATATTCTGCTCATCGGGTTCGTCATCATTGTTGTCGAATTTGATACGATCAATCACCATTGGGTCAACATCTTCTGTAGAGACACTTGCATGCCCTCTTCGATCAATAAGAATCCGACCTCCACGGCCCGTCCGCCGTCGAAAGGTTAATGAGTTGCGAGACGGCGTTTTCTTGGGCGATGCCTGGATGATAGAAACTTGTACTTGTCGTGGAGATATTGAATCAGAACCTGGCGAAGACGCAGTGGATTCGGCAGTGTGCGGTGGACTCGGTGGGTAAAAAGTTTGAACGCTGCAGAAGTTGCTAACTGGGGGCGTTGCAGTGGGGTTTGACTGTTTGAACAATGCGTCTTGCGTCAAATCCACCATACTATACTTCGGCACAGGTCGAAGCTTCCGCAGTTGGTTGTACTTTTCCAGTCTCCTTTTCTCCTCTTCTGCACGCACAGTAGATAACTGGCGGAGATCCGCATCTGGAGGCTTTCCATCCTGTCTGAGAGGTATCCGGAGTGCAGGTGGTGCTGCTGGTTCCGTTCGTGTCCGCTTTGGCTATGAAAGCATAAGTATAATGAGACTAGCATAAAGATCTTGCCGGGATACGCACACATACCTTATTGACGAGGTCTTCGTCCGTATCTTTGATGTTCAACTTACGCTTCAATTCGACTGTAGTGCGGCGTTGCTCAAAAATCTGCTTTTCGTACTGAAAAGATGTCTTTCGCATATGTTCTCGTTGCAATACGTCCTTAACTAGGCCACGTGCTGTCTCAAATTCCTGCCTGATTTTCTTAAGTTTTTCGGTACTTTGAGCATCGGTCCGACGTGTTTTCCGGACCTGACGAACTTCTCGTCGCCTGAAACAGACATACGGATCGCCCTCGTCTTTCTCATTTCCCTGCTCAAACTACACAAAGTCAGCAACGATAATCAATGAACGATAGGGTTGGAGAGTGCTGTGCTACCTTCAAACAAGGGATGATAGACCGTCCACCACGACTGATTTTCTGTTCCTTCCAGTAAGAGTATACCGACTTTGCAACTGCTCTCAAATTTGAATCCAAGTTCTCCTCAAACGCATGTTCCAATTCTTCAAAAGGAATAATATTCATGACATCCATCGACAGATATGGCTGAGTTTGCTGGATTGTACTCTCGTAGAGATCCATGATCGTCTCGAACTCATCTTCGGTAATTGGTGATAGAGTTGACTTTCTCGCGGAATTCAACTTTGCGAGGTACTTGTCATCCTCAGTGGACATACAGTACGAGGTGCCACAGCAATCCTCGACAGTCGCAGAAGACCGGATATAACTGAACGGTTGTTGAAACCGTTTTGGATATATTTTACCATAATGCTCGGCTGAAAGCTCGGTTGTATTTGGAGTTGGGATGAAGACCTTCTTTGAGTCTTTGGATCCCACTGCGGCAGCTTGATGTGCTGATATTGCTGCCTGAAGATGATGCTCCTGTACCAAGCGTGTCAGTAAGCCAGCTCGACTGAGAGTTGATGACGCGAAGAATGGAAAGATGTAAATGGATGAAAATGCAACAAATGAATTGAAACATGAACGAAAATCGTTTAAGTGAGCCACGATACATCAGAAACATGTATCACGTTTTCTTTGTGATATTTCAATCGCGGTTGACTTTTTTGTCGTGGTGTCATCGCGGTCTAAAAATAGTAACTGAGGGGAAAGGGGAGACAACGCACGATTTCTTCCTGACGCTCAACACCGGTTTCTATCTGAGGTATGTTCCTTTGACCATCGTCGTCTACAGAGTCGATTTGGTTCTCTCTTAGGATCGCGAGAGTCTGTTTTGTTGATAACTTTCGCGTCCTGAATCGGTTTCCGGCCGACCGAGTCATGGTGGAGACTCAGGGGGCGAAAAAATACCCCCCGTAATATGGGATCGAGAAGAAAGAGCGCGTTTTGGATCCTCGTAGAGTTGGATAAAGGAGGTGAGAAGAGATGGTTAGTCGCGGTCGCAAGGCGAAAGAATACGGTGCGTGATCCCCTTTTTTTTTCGCGAGGAGGAGGTCGGATGCCACTAGACAACGCCCTGTCATTTTGCTGTTGCACACCTTTCAACTCTGTCCTTCTCCCTCACCTTGATGAGCTTGGGCAGGCTAGCTCAGAGCCTCAGAGCCTCAAGGCGATAGGTAACACTACCACCACTGCTACCATCACTGCATCACCACCACCACCACCACCACCACCACCACCACCACCACCACCACCACCACCACCACCATCGATACACACAAACATCCATACCTCCATCGCTGGTAATAATATCTACCCACTTGTTATTATTCCCTGCCTTACATTCTTCCGCCACCGTCCCCACTCTGTCCCCACTCCGTCCCCACTCCGTCCCCACTCCGTCGACACACCACCGCCATCTGCAACCACAGCCATGGGTCAAAACCACTCATTGATGGATAGCATTGTCTCGGGATCAAACTGTATATATATTGTTACTACCCGTCATCATTGTCATCATATTCCCCGAGATACAAGCTAAATTACATACTTGGACGTCAAACTGATATGCGATTTTTTTTTTCAATAGTTGACCACGATGAGGTTGACCGTCTGCGGAAGCGTTTCATGAAGTTGGATAAGGTTAGCATAATTCCGCCAGTGGTGAAGAGGGAGGAGGAAGGCGGTGACAGTGGAGGACGAGGAGGACGAGGCGTTTATGCATGTAGACGAAGGCTGAGACCACCAACCCACACACTCTAGGACAACTCTGGTACAATTGAACGCGAAGAATTCTTGAGTCTTCCTCAAGTCTCGTCGAACCCTCTTGCAACAAGGTGCGAACTTCTTATCACATAGTGCTCCCCACTTACAAGTCAAAATAGAATGATTGCTATTTTCGACGAGGATGGCGGCGGAGATGTCGATTTCCAAGAGTTTGTCTCCGGCCTCAGTGCTTTCTCCAGCAAGGGCAACAAGGAAGAGAAGCTTCGGTTCGCCTTCAAGGTGTACGACATTGATAGGGACGGCTACATATCAAATGGCGAACTATTCATCGTGTTGAAGATGATGGTTGGAAGCAACCTCAAGGATCAGCAGCTACAGCAGGTGCGTGTTCTTCACGTAGAGTTTTCCGACGAGTTGTGTGCAGAGGATTTGAGTGCTTTGCGGCTAATGCATGTCTCACGCCAAACTGCAGATCGTTGACAAGACAATGATGGAGGCGGACGAAGACCTCGATGGCAAGATCAGTTTCGAGGAGTTTTGTAAGATGGTCGAGAATACCGATGTCTCGATGAGTATGATGACTTTAGATTCGTTTTAAGTCACCGTGCCTACAAAGCTTTATAGTATCCATGAGGAGGACGAGTGGTATAAGGACGACCGGACTACTCCAGTTTCAGTCTTCCTTCCATCAGGTTATATTAGCTCTAATAAGTAACACCTGCGCTACCACAATTGCGCCTTAGATATCCTCTTGTTGGCCTTTATATTGCATACGGTACATGTAAATCTATTCGTGAGCTCCTTCTACAAGTTCATACATGTCTTGTCCAAGATCCTAAATTGCCTACCGCCCCCGAATGCACTGTCCATGTCAAATAATAATACATAATCTATAATCCCCGTAAACTCCAGCAAATACCCAACCTAAACACCTATAGACGCGATTGCGATCCGTCTATGTAACGATAAATGGAAGATGCACAAGAAACACGGAGGAAATCCCTTGAAAAGAACCCCCAACCCACACTGTCCGCCGTCTGTTATATTGGATCTAGGTCGTTTTCTTCATTCATGTCTTCGTTTCGTCGCCTTCGCATACTTTCTAACGGGAGGATTGGCTCCTGCTGGGACCTGATGCTGAGGAACCTTCTGGTTGGTTGCTTGGCGCGTTCCCTTCTAACAAATCTAAACACTCTTGGATAGCTACACCAGTATGTGAGTCTGTGCACCAGAACCCCAGAGACGAGTTTTATGCTTACCATCAATAATCTCCTCTTCCCAGACGCCCATCTGGTAATCCACCAATCCATGACGTTCCATATTATCACAAAGACGCACCAATTCACGACCCATTCTTTCCAAGAATTCCTCCCTTAACAATTCGCGCGGCGCCTGTGGCGTTTGACCAGTATTAATGAATTCTCGCAGCATTTCCTTCTCCTTTTGCAAAACCGAGAGCCAGCATGTGTTGAACTCATTCCATAGCCTAGTACGATCCCCATGTAACTCCTGCTCGTCGCGCACTAACCCTGTCGCTACTGTCTCAGCCAACCATTACTACTTTTACGCATCATGCTAGAACATCAACGAACGCAGAAAGAATACTAGTTCCGTGATCAAACCCGAACAATCATGTCCCTCCCGGCCCGAAGAAAAAGCGTTGTCTAGCAAAACAGTTACGTACCTAGTTCCACTGCATTCGATAGTAACCAATCGGATATAGTAAGAAGAGACGTCCCGGCTTCCCCGAGTCGTCCTTCACGCATGTTCTGAAAGGTCCGCTTCAGCGCGGTTTGGTATTGAGCATAAGCTTCATCTAATGCAGCAGCTTGGTGCTGTTGTTGAGAATACTCGGTATCCTCTGCCGGCTCAGAAACAGCAGGGGGATTAAGGTCAGGAATGCTCGAAGTGTATGGATGTGGTAATCGTGCAGTTGCAGGGCTATATTGGCTGTAAGATGGACTGGAGAACTGAGACGGAGGTTGCTGGTGATGATGGGGTGTGGGAGACGGTCCTACTGGAGTCGGTGAATCTCCAGGTACATAATATTGCGTTGTCCCAGAGAATTGATTCGAAAGCACTTCAATAGCAGCATTCTGGCGCGGTGGATACGGTTGCATAGGTGCATACGTTTGATTTGTAGATTGACCAGGTATATAGTCAATATTAGACCCGTAAGGAGGAAATGGCTGTTGCCGGGTTTGTGAATCTTGAGGATAATCGGCCTGGTACGATATTGGGTTGTATGGCTGTCCGCTATAAGAATGTTCGCCCGGCTGTCGCGTTGACGGTGGCCGCTCACGATCACCTTCCTCCATCCCCTGAACTCTCAACGTTCCGGTGTCCTGCGCAAGGGACAGAAACGGCAATGCCGGCGCCACTGGGGCAGTAGACAAATGAATGGCGATTGTGGAAGTCAACGTGCTGGTAGAATATCGAACTGTATCGAGATCCTTTCATGCAGATGCCTGCACTTAAATTCTTCAACGCACTGCGTGTTCTCGAGTTCGTATTTGGAAGGAAAGTGCCCCGAAGTGATAGTAAGTGATTGCTGCTGCCGTTGAAAGAATGAATGTGCCCAGCAGAAGAGTTGCGGCGCATTACCGGTAGCCAGAGAATGCTGGGGGACTTATATGGACTGAAATATAGTCTCGATTATGCAATGATGGTGACAGATGTCCAGTGGAACTTCGGAGCGGGGGGTAGTCCTGACCAGCGATAGCAACTTGTCTGCTGGCATGCAAAAGGTCAGATTTCGTTTCGTGGCTCTCGTTCGGCCCTAGTTTGGAGGGATTCGTTCCTTCGCACCTGTGGTGAGATTGTCGAGAAACAGGTGGCTTTGCAACAGATGGAAGAGACTCGCGAGGACAGTGAGAGGGAACGATGCCACGAAGAAGGCAGGTTTACTTTATGTAGTAGTAGGTTGACTGGCGTGAACTAGTCCAGATCCCTCCAACCCCGACCCTGATTGGATAGTACAAGTAATTTTGTATCTTGCCTGGCGCGGTGGAAAAGTGCCAGGAGGAGGAAAAAGAAAGTAAGGCTGCTGTAGTGGGTGCTTTGCTGCCGAAACAACAGGAGGCACCTACTTTTTTCAATAATAGGTAGCCTCAGTTGTCTCTGGAGCTAGCTAGCTAACCACAGGCTGTATATAATAAAGGAAGCAGATTTCGGCGAAGAGACTCCACTGCTCCTGCAGGGAGAGAAGGAAGGAAGGAAAGAAGGAAGAAAGGAAGGAATGACTGAAAGAATAAAAGGAAGGGATAAAGGGATGACCGCCGGTAGGTTCTACAGCAGGTAAGGCAGTTTGGGGATGGTGATGGCGATTGTGTGGGTGGTGGAGATAGAGTAGGTGGTGGAGGTGACGGCGGTGACGGTGGTGGTAGCAGTGGTAGTGGTGGTGGTGCTGTGGTAGTGAAAGTTCGGGGGGTGGGGAGATGGGACGAGAACTAGGGTCAGCACAAGACAGCACCTGTAGCCTGAACAGAGAACGAAATGAGATCTCAAGGTAGGATATAATAAATACCTGTCTAGGGTACTTGTCATCAATCGCAAGTTACGGGAGGCTATTTGGGGGGGAGTGTATCGCAGGGATGAAATCCCCTTCGTTCGCCAGTCTCGATGAGTTAGTTTCTTCATCGCCTTCATCGCCTTAACAACACCTCGAATGAAAACGAACGGTTGGAGGTGGATCAATGCAATCGGGATCTTTGGGATGGGAAGCCAGCATAACAATGCGATGAATGTCGATCGGTTGGGGTGGAGCGTGGTGGAGCAGTAAAAATATATCTCGACGTTCAGCAGCGTGAATCTTCCTCAATTACTGACTGAATGAAGATCTGTCTTTGCTTGTGTATGCTTGTGTGTACCACTACTGCTCTGTCGCCTCCTTATTCTTCATCTTCATCCGAAAACCATACCACAACTACATGGAAACTTACATCGCAATAACAGCGCACAGAAGTGAAGAGACTCATCTTCAAAACTCCGGACGGTATTTGGTTCGAAGATCACACCCGACACTACGGAACAGGCAAGGCTTCTCTGCAATTCAACTGACACCATTCCCATTGCAGAAAATGTGCGACGTGATCGATATGACGCAAGCCAACAAATCTCCTGGGGCCAATTCCGTAGCGTTATTCTAGGGTATGAAAAACGTGGTTGGCACTGAGAAGCAAGCCTCAAGAAAAAAGAAAATTTATCTCGAATAGCTAAGGAAGGGTGCTTACCAATTTAAGTTTCCAAAATCAGCTCTTGCAAATATACGCGGGTGATTGTTTGATCCAAATCGTGTGGCGCGATCGTCTTGACGAGTTGTTTTCTCCTCCCTGAGTGCTCAAGGTCATGAATAAGGAGATGTTGATATCGATGGGGTTGATGTCTGTAAGTCTTTTTCTCCTCGTTCTTATGAGATTTTTTGAGTGAGCTCAACTCAACCTCTGACGTTTCTACAGATAGGTTGGAGCTCATCAAACTTGCGTGAAAGCTATTCCACATTCGATTCTCACTTCTTAGCGCTCACCTTCGGCTTCTAGAAGTTCTTTAATCTCCGAGACTTTTCTAGAGCGTCGTTTTTGTACAACCCCCCCCCCCCCGAACAAGGATCTGAGCTGCTTACATTTCATTGTTGGCATATTATTAGCTGCCGGTGCTTGTTGAGCGAAGAGCCTTTGTGTATGTTTAAGTACCAAGTAAGTAGAATTCAGACCGAAATATCCATTATTTACTTGCTGTCCAAAGGGGAGGAACATCGTGATGTCGATGTGATAAGTACCTTCCGGCTGTGCTGGCATTGTGCGGCTAGCCCGGCAATTGAGTTTCGAACTCGACGCTCGGGAGATTGCTGTATTACAATAGAGTACGTTCCCACATGTTTGTTTGCTTTTTTCCTCGCTGTTTACTAGCTGTAACTACTTCTTCGTGCTAAGTATACAAAGACGTCGTCGTGCTGCATGCACTCACATACACTGCTGACGCTGTCTGTGATATAGACGTACTGGCTGGTCTAACTGAAACAACATTTCCCCTGCCATCTATTGGGTTGAAATACAGCTCTTGATATCTGGAACGAATGCCCGGCTATGCCGAAGCATATGCAACAGTCCCCGATACTCCGACACTACATATGCAATACAGAATGAAGCTTAGAAAAATACCGGAGTCCGCACCCTGGGGACATGTCGACGGCAGCCCAGACTCGGCACCCATAGTTTATTGCTCATTACTCTCATATATGACAGTGCGTCGTACGTACTTAAGTAGGTATATTATTTGTTTGTTTGTAATCTACCAGGTCATGCTCAAAGCATCGTCCCGAATTTGATCGACGGCTAGGATCTAGCGAACTGCAGTGATTGTTGGTCGTTCAACAGTCGAGAGGCAGACACCCGTGTTAGCGAAGGTTCATGGCAAGATGAATCGTGACCATTAACCATCGTTCCTGAGTAGAATTGCATCTGTAGGTATCGATAGAGTACCTCCACATTAGTATACAGGGAAGGGCCCCGAATTAATGAATAACACTTGACATCGCCCACTTACAGCAACTGATATCCGAATAGTGGATGCCGCATTTCCATTGACATAAGAAACGGGTAAATGTATTCTAGAGTACCCAGATGTACTCTACTTTACGCTATTGTAAATAGGTGGTCACCTCTACATCGTATATAGTATCGGCTACTCCCCGCATCATGAATCCGAAATATGTACCTGTTTACCAAGTGAGTGGTTAGGCAGTATCTGTAACAATCTCAATTGCCTATGCTTTGAGCACTTGGTTGACACCTACTCTATGGTGTTCTAGGGACATAATATCAATAAAGACATAGAGTACACTGCCACTTATTTCCATCGATCGGCGGAAGAGGGGAACCTGATGATGTTAGATGTTAAATTCCACGATAAATGGATTTCTGAGATCTAGGAACCTAATGTGGCTCGTATTAATTGAGATCGTTTCGAATTGGGATGTTAGGGCTGACTGAGATTTTGTGCCTGACTATGGGCGCACCAGTTGTTTATGTTCTCCTATGGAGTGCATGATGGGAGGTGGATCCCGAGATTTTCTTCAGGATTGCAGTGTGGTACTGTACTGTGATGCTCAAGGCCACGGTGAGCACACGGACAGATTGACGGATCTGTCTATCTTCTAGTTTTTCCAGTCCATTTTGGCGTGTTGAGAACGTTTACTGGATGGGCTTCTTTCCGATTAATATATGTACCTGTTGACCGCTTAATCTACTGGAGTTTACCAGTTTACTCCGTCTTGAATAATTGGCAATTTCGGAATGTCAACTCCAATCGAATGCAGGATAGAATGGATGATATGAGGACGACCAGGTATGGGTACTTCTCGACTGACGATCTCGGTGAATCTACAGAAGGGAAAAACGAGCTGGGCGTAGACTGTTTGTACGTGATAACTTGCATGCCTCCGTTCGTAGTAGCACTCGTGCACACCGAATGGAAGTCCAAGGTCCACACTGACTTGTTCACTGACCAACAAGGCTAGACGTTCGTCGGAAAGTGCATTCGTATTTTATTTAGTTTTCCTCTGTTTGGCTCGTTGTGTAAGCACTTTGGTAGGCGATTCATGATTGCAGATTCCTCTACCTATGGCCACGCCCAATGTCCCAGCAACCCCAACCCCAACCCAATCATGACTAACTGTCAACTACCCCTCACATTCAACTTTTCCGCCCCACTACCAACTAAAGCCTTTTTCTCCTGTCATCCTCCCCCCAATTCCACCTCGTATTATCATACACAACCATAAAAATGACGTTCGGAAAGCTCTACTCATATCCTGTATGTGTCTCTTGTCCTTTTTCTTTATCACCATCGCCGTCGAGTTTCCTGTTGGCAGGGATGGCAATGAGATGGCACTTTGATTCGGGAGGAACGAAATTCTGACATTTAATTTCCTAGACGAACCCCCGCACTACTTCCTTGTTGGTCGTGGCGAAGGCGAACGGACTCGACGTTGAGCTTGTCCACGAGGAGCCCGCCAAAGGTGTCAGCGCGGAGTACCTGAAGCTCAACCCTCTTGGAAGTGTTCCCACTTTCCAGGGTGCTGATGGTTTCGTTCTAACTGAGTGCATTGCCATTGCTATCTACTGTAAGCAGCCCTGTCCGAATTCGTAGTTGAATGATAATCCGCTGTTTATTTATTCGGCCATAATCTTCGTTTAGTATAGCTAATGTCTGCTGTTAGTCACCGCCCAGAACGAGAAGACATCGCTTTTGGGGAAGACCAAACAAGATTATGCCTCGATCTTGAGATGGATATCCTACGCTAACACTGATATCTTGTCACCCCTGGCCTCGTGGTTCCGTCCTTTGATCGGCCGTGATCCTTATAATAAGAAAAACGTCGAAATTGCTCAGGAGAAGGCCCTCAAGGCTGTCAGAATCCTCGAGGGCCACTTGACTTTGAACACCTTCTTAGTTGGTGAGAGATTGTCTCTTGCAGACATCTTTGCAACGTCCATTGTCTCTAGAGGGTTTATGTTTGTATGTCTTCACACATATAACGTTTATCATTGTGCGAATTCTAACAGTACATAGGTGTTTGACAAGGGATTCCGATCTCAGCACCCCAACGTTACTCGTTGGTACGATCTTATTACCAACCAGGACATCTACAAGTCTGTTGCTGGGGAAGTCAAGTACATCGATGAGGCTGTCAAGTACACACCCCCCAAGAAGGAGCCCAAGCCTGCTGCTGCCCCCAAACCCAAGGCTGCCCCTAAGCAGCAAGAGGAGGAGGACGATGAACCTGTTGCTGAGGCCCCTAAGGCCAAGCACCCTCTTGAGGCTCTAGGAAAGCCTACACTTGTTTTGGACGACTGGAAGAGGAAGTATTCTAACTCGGAGACTCGTACTGAAGCTCTTCCATGGTTCTGGGAAAACTACAAGCCGGAGGAGTACTCTCTGTGGAGGGTCGACTACAAGTACAACGATGAGCTTACCCTAACTTTCATGAGCTCCAACTTGATTGGTGGTTTCTTCGCGCGATTGGAGGCGTCTCGCAAATACATCTTTGGATCGATGTCGTGAGTACAAATAATTCCTTGCGCCATGGCAACCTGGTATTAATCGATTTCATAGCGTTTATGGAAAGAGCAACGACTCCGTTATCAGCGGGGCGTTCGTTATTCGTGGACAAGAGTTCGAGCCTGCTTTCGATGTAGGCTGGGCCTTATCCTTTTTCTCGTATGCCACATGCTAATTGACCTAGGTTGCTCCTGATTGGGAGTCTTACAGCTTCATTAAGCTTGACCCCTCCAAGCCTGAGGACAAGACCTTTATCGAGGACGCTTGGTCTTGGGATAAGCCCTTGACTGTTAGTGACAAGGTATGGCTTGCTTCCTTACTTAACTAATTATGTTCACTAATCCTTGGAACATTTAGACTCACGAGCACTCTGATGGCAAGGTGTTCAAGTAAATGCAATGGGAAACGGGGGGTTTGGTCATAAAGGCGATATGGGTTGGATTACTTTTAAGACAGAGCACTGTCGTAGAATACGAATGATGAATCGATTTTTTTCGGGCTAACTCGGTGCTGACCTCGCATGGTGCAAGAAATGCAACTTTATTTACCATCCGTCGTGTGCTTTTTGCATGTGTCCATTGATCGTTTGGCCCTCTGTGCCAATCGGAAGCCATGATACTGCGTCCGAAAATTGATCGGCATAGCTTTACCGATGTTGGGCGACAGGCGCAGGTCCCGGAAGCCAACAAAGGTGTAGGATTCCAAAGGCAGTTATGAGACTCAAATGATAGACAGCTTCATTAGCTCCAAGTAGTGTAACACAGTCTATGACGACGTGATGAGGGTCCACCTGAACAATACAACTAGCAATCGAATTACTATACTTCTCGTCTTTCCCAGGGCATGTTCTTGCGCTCTTTTTGTGCTTTTCTTTTTTGTTTCCTAGCTATGGTACTCTCCAGCTGTTTCTTAGACAATTTCGAAAACCGATCTTCCAGCACGAGCCTTTTGAGAGTAGCTTAAGATATACAATTAGCATAGAGAAATCATACAATAATGGTATAATAGACCCACATTGCTTTGGGTGGAAAGCTTTCTTTCCTTGCTTGACCAACTCTCGCTCCTTCTTTTTATGTTCTCTGAGGACTTGCTGTAATTTATCCTTATTCTGTTGCGACTGCTTCTGGGATTCCTACAATTCACAAAAAACCCCCCCAGCAGATTAAATGCCTGTGGTCACAAAAGAATGTACCGGCGGGGGTATACCATAGACTTGAGCTTCTTCGCAATTTGCTCACTCTTCCTTTCATCCTTGGCCTTTTTTATCTCCTCCTTCAACATCCTCATCTCATCGTTCCGGTAATCGTCAAGGAACGAGTAGTTTTTACGAAACAAATGTTCATCATATCTGGAGTTGACGGCTGCGTCAAACCTGGGATCACGCGCCTTCTGGCGTGTGACGGGCTCAACAACTTCTCGCTTTCGGGTTACGGCGCGCTTAGAGGAAATCTCTTGGGGCGCATTCTTCGAGGTTCGAGAACGATTTTCTTTTTCTTTCTTATTGTCGAGTTTTTGGTATCTGTCGAAGTGGGCTGTGGTGGGGATTTTTTGGGAAGATTCTGCACGGGCGGGCTTCCGCTGGTTTTTTGCGAGGGAAGCTTGCGCGTTTGCGAGGGCGGCGAAGGAGATTTGCGATATTGCAGTGCGGGTATTGTCCTGAACGTCTCGTTAACTATAAGGCGTATTGATAAAGAAGTATAACGTTACCTCTTCCTCTTCCCCCTCCTTACTCTCCTCCTGTTCTTCAGCTTCAGAATCAGATCTTGCGTCACTCATCTCTTCGACCTTATCAGGACTGGCGCTCTTTGGGTAATGTGCGCCCTGCTTTGGTATTCTAGAGGTGCTGTACTGTTCAATATCGCTGTCGTCATCATCCACTTGAGGTTTCGCCTGTCGAATTCGATTCATTATATGGTTGTAGTTGTAGTTATAATTGTCGTAGTTGGTGGTTGAGGTTGGGTTATGGTTGTGGCTGTGGTTAGTGGCGGTGTCCTCATTGAAAGCTTAAACTTCATATGGGTAGAAGACTGTTGTTGGTTAGGCTTAAATTAACAAAATTGGGAATCTGATTTTGAAACCGCTACAAGCCACCAACGAACGACTTAGTAATTCAGAATCCACAGGCCCGTTCCTCATAACCTGAATTCCTTTTGAGCGCATTTTTATGGTGTTGAGGGGGTAGGGTGAAATTGCTAGGATGCTATTCACTCTGCATACACCATAATTCTCCCAAGGTCCAACCGAATGTACAACATCCTTCGCCACATACGTTGTGTGCAACACTTTAGCACAACTATCACTACATCCCACAGCCTCTCTAGCATGGCCCGTTCAAGGACACATCGGCGTCGCGACGATGAACAATCGTATCGAAGAAGTAGAAGCCCTCAGCAAGACTCGTACCTCCCGTCCACCGTGCGAAGAAGAGACGAGTTATCGGTAAGTGGGGGCGCAGGGGTGCAAGCAGGAGGAGGAGCAGGGGCACGAGAGAGGAGAGCGCAAGGGGTGGGAGCGAGAGGAGAGACTGGAGGAGGGGAAGGAAGGGAAGGGGGAGGAGGAGGAGGAGGAGGAGAGGGAAGAGCACGAGAGGGAAGAGCACGAGAGGGAGGAGTACGAGGAAGAGGAGGAGGTACCTCATCGTCACGATATGCACCTTATCCATCACCATCTGCCAACTCGCGGCGATCTGGTGCCGATTCCTACCGACCATCTCGCTCGGCTCGGCCCTTTCGGGGAGACGATAATTATACACCTCGCAATCGTGGATTTGAAGGCTTGAATACGCGTTGCAGTAATCGCGACAATATCGGTCGCTACCAACCACCACCAACTTTTCCTCCGCGGAATCAACCAGCGCCTTCTCGGGAGAGGCGCCTTCCTCATCCCCCACCCGCTTCTTCGCGAAATCCCGATCGACCATATCATTACCATGCCTCGCACCAACCTTCGGACACCAACAATTCACTTCTCAATGGCCAGGATATTGATGATGGTGATGTGAGACCTCTTGTCGTAGATGTCCCGTCACTGCTGCCACCGCCGCCACCGCCGTCACGTAAAGCCAAAGCCAAAGCCAAGGACAAAGGCAGGGATAAAAGCAAAGACAAAGATAAAGACAAAGATAAAGACAAAGATAAAGACAAAGATAAAGACAAAGGCAAAATCAAAAGCAAAGTCAAAGTCAAACATCGATCGGATCAGTCGACATCAGGACCTGTTGCACCCGTTCCTTTGGAAACCTATCTAAAGAAGTCTTTGGAGCCATCCACTAGGCTCTCACAGCCTGCGCAACTACTTGTGATACTGGATCTCAATGGAACTCTGCTTTGTCGGACCAAGGGTAAAAGTGCTGCTGGATCATTGGCCCCCACCTTACGTCCTGGGCTTCGAGAGTTCCTGGCTTATCTCCTCAGCAATTTCAAGGCCATGATATGGACTTCTGCCCGGCCTGAAAATGCTGCTCGGATGGTTAATGCTGCCTTCAAAGAGGACGAGAAGGAAAAATTGCTGGCGATTTGGGGGCGGGATACTCTCGGTTTAACTCAAGCGCAGTACAATGCCAAAGTTCAGGTCTATAAGGTATTAGGGCGGGCTTGGGAGGGAGAATTTATGGTATACCACCCTGATCAACCGGATTCGATTGTTTTTGATCAGACGAACACCGTACTCTTTGACGATTCGATTGAGAAGGCGGTGGGACATCCATACAATCTTATTCATATACCTGAGTTTCTGGCTACGAAAGCTCAAAACGAGTCAGATGTCGTACTGTGCCAATGCATCGACTATTTGGAGGAAGTAAAGTGGCAATCGAATGTATCCGCGTTTATCCGTCAATACCCGTTCGTGTATACACCAACAGAGACAATTGGAGAGATCGATAATAAGGAAACAGAGATGGGAACGTCTTCCCACGACGAAAAGGAGATGGATGATGATGACATTCGCAATTGAGTCTGCTTGTACCTATACCCCGAGATAAATACCACTAGTTTTAGACTGTAAATGATACTAAGTTTGATTGTTTGTACCAATAGATGCAGTACAATTATGCCCGCCAATTGACATGTACTTCATCCGTTCTGGCGGGCTGTTAGCCTATACTCTATGGTCTGATGTATGTTAGGGTAGGCCTCACCTAAATCTCTGGGTACATGTAGATTCTTTAAGTGGTGTTGAGAACCCTGTTTTATACGCAAGCAATCCAGCATGGGCTATCATTATGCCGTTGTCGATGCAAAACCTCTCATCAGTGGCATAAACGCTGCCTCCCCGATCTCTTGCCATCAGGCCCATCATCTCCTGCAGTCTTTCGTTGCATCCCACACCCCCTACAATCAGCACCTGCGAAGACCCAACATGTGCCATAGCACGTTCCGTAATCTCAACAAGCATCGAGAAAACTGTCTCTTGCAGTGTAAAGCACAGATCCTCCCTTGTCACCACCTCATCGCCTTCAGCGTTCATCAGCGGCCTCGGCTCCCCAGAAAGAAGCTGTGCAGCCAACTGATCCACTACCGCGAGGATTCCGGAGAAGGAGCAATCCATCCCTTTGACGGCATACGGTAAATCGAGGAGGTTCGTCCCCTTTTTTGCCATCTGCTCAATATTGTAGCCAGGCGCTGGGTCATTCGAGATTTGTAGAGTCCGCGCAAACCGGTCTAGACAATTCCCGACTGCAATATCGAGGGCTTCGCCAAAGATTCGATATCTTTATCTTTGAATATCGGTTCAGCTCTTCGCGCAATATTTTGAGGAGCGAGGACGGGTTGCGTCACCTCTTTTCAGCATAAGCAATCACCTGTGTATTTCCCCCAGAAACATAAAGCACCACCGGATTATCGGCGCCCGTAATTTCCCGCCCCATCTCGATATGACCGATGCAGTGGTTCACGCCAACTAACGGTTTATTCCAGAGCAGACTCAGACAACGTGCTGCGACTGCAACAGATTGTAGCGGCGCCCCCATTCCTGGACCTTTGGTGTAGCATATACAGTCGATATCCGAAATCTTTGTGCGTGACTCTTTGAGAGCACGCTTTACGAGGGCCACAACCCAGTTGCGGTGGTGTTTGGCAGTATCTTTAGGGAGAAAACCTTCGCCGGGCGGGGAGACGTAGGTGTGGCGAATATTGGAGAGTATTTCGGCGGAACCATTAGGGAGATGACGGATTAGGCCAACGCCGAGTTTGTTGGCGGAGCCTTCGAGTCCGAGAGCAATCATGGCTGATGGATTGAATGGTAGAAGTCGGGTAGTTGGGGCTTATGGTGGGGTCAGGACTTGGCGAATCGCAGTGAAGCGCCTGTCACATATGTTCGCCTCATATCCTACTTACATGTGATAGTGGTTCAAACAGCTCCTCTAACAAAAATGGTTGCAACTCGTCAGGAAAATGCTCTCTGTGTTTATGGTTACTAAGACTAGTAATATTATTGTAGAGAATAGGGAAATCTGTAAGGTTTGTTGTTTTTGAAGGCAATGGCGTGCTGTCCGAAAACTTTGACCTGATTACTTATATTATAGTCTGTAGACGGCTTATATTATGCAAGACCGTGGCTTTGATACGATTTTTAATATCGTAGAGGGTAGGACTCTCCAATATTGGCCGAGGCTTCAGGCAGTAAAATGAATTATAGAAAGGTCTCACTATGTAAATACCTGATAAGTGGTTTATTCGAGTCTTTCACCTCTCAGACAGTACCGATACTCCTCAATTTTTGGCAATATCATCAATGAATTGCTTGACAAGCGCCTGAAAAAGATTAGTTTTCCGATTATGGCATAACACGAGGAATAACTACATACCTGCATATCCGCAGCAGCCTCCATTCCCGCCTCCAAAACCTCCTGGTGATTCGCCTTACCAACCTCCAGAACCTTGTTCAAGTCGTCTCCAATGACATTCTCCACCAGCAAGGAGTCTCCCCTCGGCCCAGCTTCCAGTACAGCGCAATTTGTCACCAAGCTCATCGCCAAAACTCGAAGGCCGGCATGCCTAGCAACACAGATCTCGGGAACAGTTGACATTCCGACCACATCGGCTCCCATAAGACGGAGCATTCGACACTCTGCGCGGGTTTCAAAGGTGGGACCCGATACGAACGCATATACTCCCTCTTTCAGGGACCTGGTAGCACTGACACCCCCCAGCTTCCGATAGGCAAGGTGGGCAACTCTCCGAAATTCGAGATCATAAGCATCCGAGAGCGTGGGGAAGCGAGTACCAAAGCTTTCCTCGTTGAGGCCGCGGAGAGGGTGGTTTCCGGCTAAGCCGGGGATATTCAGATGCTATACAGCAAGGACGGTTAGAAAGCGTAGAGATTTAATGGAGAAGGAGTGTATGTATTGTACATCATTGATGATCATAATATCACCCACGTGGTATTCTGGGTTCAGTCCTCCAGCTGCATTGGTAACGATGATAGACTTAATACCGAGTAGTTTCATGACCCTAGTTGGAAAAGTGACTTTCTCGATGGAGTAACCTTCGTAGAAACTTGACGTTTATTGGAACCAATCTTTGCATGAAATTAGAGACCACAGTTGGGACGTACTGTGCACGACCAACCATCACAACGACTGGCGTCTTCTTCTCTCCAAGGAATCCAAAAACGAGTTTACCCATATGCCCAACGACTATTTCCAGAAGTCAGTAAGAACTATCAATAAGAACTTGGGGTTCTGACCTGTAGACTGCGGAAATCCTGGTATATCGGAATATGGAATTGCAAACTGAGGGGACGCCTCGAGTGTAGCCACAAGACCTCCTAGACCTGAACCACAAATGATCCCCACTTCGGGCTTCTTCAGCTCATCAGGAGCACATAGCTGGATATGCGAAGCTGCCTTCTGAGTAAGCTCGAATACCGTGGTTCGTTCTTGAATTTCAGGCATGATTATTTGACGATGGTGAGGTTTCTGTGTTGTCTGGAGCTTAAATACCTGACAACAGAGTATACATGAAGTACCCCTGTTGCGGCAGACGGAGGTCTCCGAACTTCGTAGTACCTAACAGGTACGACCCCGCTATCGGTCTTCAGGCGGATCTTCAGCCTCGTTACGGACAAAAATATAGATACAGACAGACACCAAGACAGTAGGCAACAAAATGGTGAGTCGAATATAATGTCACCAGCTCTATAAACACTTTCCGACAAGCTCGACAAGTTCCAAGTAGCTCGGCTGATCCAACTCCGCCGACTTCAACCCTAGCCCACACACAATCATCCTCCCTTCGTCTTTATTCCTCGTCGTGATTATCGAAGCAATCTGTACGGCAAGCAGCTGGCCAGCGGCCTCGCGTTCTGGAACTGTTCCACCGAGTAGCGTGGTAGGGGTGAGGTGAGTGAGTGGGAGAAGCGAATCGTCGTCATCGGTCTCTGGTGCGCCGGCTATCACGCGATGCGCGGAATCGAGCGGGACATGAAACTGCGCGAACATATTTCTTCAGCACTCGGAATCAATAGCAAGTCAATATATCCATATACCCATTGCGCCAATCTTCCATCCTGAGTTATTGTGATGAGGATCTTGTCAGCAAAGCCGACGACCATTGCGACCGTGGGAACATCTTTCACGAATCCGGCAGCCCGTTTGGTTGTGGCCGGATATCCGGTGGTGGCGACAGAGTCCATACTGATACTGTGGAGAACAGACGCTGTTGACACCGACCACTTAAGATGGAGTACCTATAGTTACTGAGGCTCCAGGATCGAGATAGTTTCATCGTGCGCAGATCTACTTAGTCCCTACGCGGCTAGCTCCCTTGGCAAACGCCTTGAGACGCTTAAAAATTCTATCCGAACTTCAAAACCTTCACACCCCCGCCATCAACGAATCTACTCCCAATATGCCTCCGAGAAGTTTCAAGCCGACGCGAGAGCGTAAGCAGCGGCGGTGCGACAAGAATCACAGACAGAACGACCCAGATGTCAATACCGCTCCGGACGAGCGCTCACACGTAGTCCCAGATTCAAACGCGGAAATTGTGATTCCTCTCACGGCAGTGGAGAAGGCGGAAAAGCGACGGAAGCAGTTGAAGGAAGAATTGAAAGCGGCGCAGCCAAAGATGTCAGCAAAGAAACAGAAACGCTTCAACAAATACATTGAGACGAAGCTCAAGAACGAGGAAACTGCAGCTATCTTGGAAAAACTTGCAGAGGCCAGGGTGGATACAAGTTTATTTGCTAGTACCAAGAATATAGGCGCATCAAGGGAGTCGAAGAAACAGCAAATCAAGCGTGCGCTATTGGAAGAACAGGCTGGGATAAATCTTGATGAAAACAGGGCAATACTATACGAGGAACGTCGGATTCCAGAAATAGAAGATATTCAGGATGAAAACTTAGATCAACACATGCTAGATCAGCCTACGGATGAGAACGCATTTGAGAGGCAACAGCCGCAGGAACAAACCAAACCGGCGCACCCATTTATGATTGGTGCAACTATAGGTGCGGGTCTTAAGAGACCGCTGGACGGCGGGGAGGGCGGACAACCTGTGATAAAACGGATCAAGAAGAACCGAAATATTAGAAAGGAGCTGGTACTCGTTGTCAACGAACTAGTGGACTCGGAAGACGATAAAATGCCAACGAGCGATGACGAGAGCAGTGTTGGAGATGGTTGGGACAGGAAAGAAGAGGAATGGCATGGCTTTTCCGAGGCTGAGGGGACCGATAGTAACTCTTCGTCGTCAGAAGATTCCGATTCGTCGGATGACAGTGACGACAGTAGTGACAGCGAGGAGGAAGCTATCGATCGGTTAAAACGGGGGCAGTCTGGAAAGGCTAATGCCTTCAAAGAATGGGCACTAGCACAGAGGAGGATCACTGTTGATGGAGATACCAGTGTTACTAAGTCTAATATAGTGACTTCAATTGAACTAAAATCTACGATTGTTCATGTTTCTCGAAAACGTGAAGAAGATATGACACCTCCACCGGAAGAGTTAGTTGTATCACAAACGGACAGAAAGGTATCCGTTGGTGTGCAAGCACCCGCAGAAACCCAAGGCTGAATCTGAGTTTATAGGTTCATTATGTAACTATACCTCGCCCCGAGGATATCCAAACTGCCCGTCTTGCCCTCCCGGTTGTATCAGAAGAACAGCGTATTATGGAAGCAATCCACAGCCACTCTTGCGTAGTCATCTGCGGTGAGACCGGTTCCGGTAAAACAACACAGGTTCCGCAATTCCTTTACGAAGCAGGGTATGGATCACCCGGTAGCCCTACACCTGGACTCATTGGTGTGACTCAGCCCCGTCGAGTTGCAGCAGTATCTATGGCAAGTCGTGTTGGAACGGAATTAGGTCCCAGCGGCAACGAAAAGGTGTCCTATCAGATTCGATTTGACGGTACTGTTGGGCCAAAAACCGCCATTAAGTTCATGACGGATGGTATTCTGCTCAGAGAATTAGCGGATGACTTTCTATTAAGGAAGTACTCGACTATCATAATCGATGAGGCGCATGAAAGAAGCATCAATACAGATATCTTGATCGGTGTGATGAGTCGAGTTGTGCGCCTGCGGGAGAATCTAGGGAAACAGGATGGCGAGACTAAGGTTAGTCCGAGTAGATCACTGAAGAAAACAAGTACTGATTACCTAAAAGCCTTTGAAACTGATCATTATGTCTGCAACCTTGAGAGTCTCCGATTTTATAGAGAATCAGACGTTGTTTAACAAACCTCCGCCATTGCTCAAGGTGGACGCTAGACAGCATCCCGTAACCATACACTTCTCCAGGCGAACGGCTTCAGATTATGTAGAAGAAGCTTTCAAAAAGGTTTGCCGGATAAACAGGCGACTTCCGCCAGGAGGTGAGCTCCCAGACATTAAGGCTATACTGAGGAATGATGCTGAATTATCGTTAGGAATCCTTGTGTTCTTGACTGGCCAGAATGAGATTTTAACACTTCTAAAGAGGTTAAAACAGGCGTTTCCGATCAAAACAAAGCAACAAAGCAAGCGTGCTGACAGCAGCTCACAGTCCCAAGTAAAGGTTCTGGCTAGCGAAGGTGTGTCCCCTCCGTTTATATGATCCATTGCAAATTAAAACATCTCTCTAGCAATTGTGGAGACAGAAGACGTAGAGCTAGGAGAAGATGCCTCATATATGATAAAAAATGGCGAGGAAGACCCCATCTCGGAAGACGAGGATCAGAACCTGGGGGAAGAAATGGGTGATGTGGACGTGGAGTGTCCTCTACACGTTTTGCCGCTTTACTCTCTTCTTCCGACAAAAGAACAACTGAGGGTCTTCGAAGACCCGCCAGCAGGTGCTCGCCTCTGTGTTCTTGCTACCAACGTTGCGGAGACGTCTTTGACGATACCTGGCATCCGATATGTCGTCGACTGCGGAAGGTCCAAGGAGAGAAACTACGACAAAATTACGGGTGTCCAAAGTTTTAATATTCAATGGACAAGCAAAGCTAGCGCTTCTCAGCGCGCTGGTCGAGCCGGGAGAACGGGTCCTGGCCATTGCTATCGATTATATTCCAGTGCAGTATATGAAACTGATTTTGAAAAATTTGCAAAGCCGGAGTTATTGCGGATGCCGATTGAAGGTGGAAAGATGACACCCAGAACCAATGCTTCCAACTGACAGTTTCACAGGTGTGATCTTACAAATGAAAGCTATGAACATTGATACCATCGTGAACTTCCCTTTCCCAACACCGCCAGACCGAGAAAACTTGCACAAGGCTGAAAAGGTTTGAGTTTCGCAACTGAGCCCGGTACCGAAAACTGCTGATATGTGGTAGTTGTTGGGCTATTTGCGTGCCATTGCCGCTGATGGTACCCTTACAGAGTTGGGCCGTACCATGAATCTCTTCCCTCTCTCCCCTCGTTTCGCCAAAATCCTCATGATTGGCCAGCAGCATAAATGTCTGCCATATGTCATTGCTATAGTCTCGGCATTATCAGTTGGAGATGTGTTTGTTCCGGAACAGCAACTCGGCTTCAATGACGATGAGGAAGACGATGAAGTGCCTACGAATGAAAGAAGCTCTGCCCGAGATGCGAAGTCAAAATTGCGCAGCGACTATTATCGTGCGCACACAAACTTTGCTACGTTGGACGCAGAAAGTGACGCAATAAAGATGCTGTCAGTGGTGTGTGCTTTCGAGTATGAGAAAAACCCTGCAGACTTCTGCGCCCGGAACTTCATCCGGTTGAAGGCTATGGAAGAGACGAGAAAACTCAGACACCAAATAACCAACATTGTCATGGCAAATTGCCCAGGAGTGTTGCCAAAATTTGAAGCTAAACTGTCACCTCCGTCCAAGTTACAGGTACTTTGGGCCCCGCAGCCCTTCGGACAATTTTTAATTTGTGTGTAGGTCAAAGCATTGAAGCAGATAGTTGCAGCAGGATTTATAGACAACGTTGCTATCCGTGCTGACTTGCTCCCAAATTCGGACTTCAAGCTCAACAACATCAAGATGACCACCCAGATACCCTATATTACCTTGTTTCCTTCCACCGCCCAGCCATCGGCCGAGATTGAAGATCGATCTACATTCCTCCATCAGAGTTCTGTGTTGGCGTCGCAAAACGCAAGGCCAGAGTATGTGATATATAGCGAGCTCACTCAATCGAGCTCTGGCAGTGGGAGGGTGTGGATGAAGCCTTTGACGACGATTAAAGGCGGCCAGTTGGCAGCTCTTGCAGAGGGAACACCGTTAATCACATATTCGAAGCCGTTGGAATCGAAGCCGCCAAGGATAATACCGGACTCTGACGGAAAACGAAGAGAGGTCTGGGTTATACCAAGGGTTGGTGCAGCTATTGGCAAGAGTGGGCTGGGATGGTCGTTGCCGCCCCAAAGGATTATTCAAAAGCGAGAGGGAATTTCGCAGAAGTGGGTCAAGGAGTGATACTGCCTGCATAAGATGTAGTACATCAGTATGGGGTGCAGTGTTAATAAAAGACAAGGACAAGAAAATTATGAAGCACTCTGAAGTGAGATTTGCGGATTCTCCGGGAAGCAAGGAATAATGCGTGAGCGATACTTGACGTTTACAGGATGCCCATAGCCCATTACCACGATATCCAAGTCATGAGTAGCATTGTCATGTTTTACCACCCTCATATTTCTTAGCAGTTCGTTATATTCTATCCCTCTTCCCAGCAGTTTAGAGATCAATGGCTCCAGTCAAATTCGTCAAACTTCCTGAAGCTACCCGTCGGAGCTATAAAGCCGCCTAGCAGACCACCTAGTATATTTCATGTGAAGGTTGAGTCTGAAGATATCACTCAGGGAGCTACAAGAATTGTATCTACTTACTTTCTGCCCATGAGTTTGGATGTCAGGGGCTCCTTCAATGGTTCTGGAGAGCGCTAGAAGCGAAACATCTGTAGGTGGTTCTCACCATCTTCTGGGATTGAAACCGAGTACCCGCTGCAAGACCAAAGATCTGACTCGATTCGTACAACTACCTTTTCCATGATCACCGACTACCAAGCATTTGATCTAACCACTCATCATTACCATCAATCTCATTGTGATGTATAAGTCTTGTCTGTCGTGGCGCTTGAGCACTGGATTCCGTCCCATACTTATGGGATCCAGTCACTGGATGTTGTACCAGACCAGAGTCAACGAGATGAACAATACGAAAAAGAGGTTTTAAAAACAGCACCACTCCGGTAAATGAAGGCTTACCGCCATCCAAGTTCAGCTCCTCCAGAAATATATCCAAATCATTACCCTCTCCAGCGCCTCCGTCTGCATCTCCGCCATCTCCACCAGGCACCTTTGGGGCCCTTGATTTGATCTTATTTTTCTCGAACCGTGCCCTAAACGCAGAGGCATTGTTCTGCTTTGCGATCTTCTCAGTAACATCGATAAAATCTTTCTTATCCACCTTTAAAATCTTTGGTTTGCTCTTTTGTTTTTGTCCCCAGCTCTCGTTCAGAAACGCTTCGTCGATCATGCCTTCGCGGACCTTGTCTTCTTCGTCGAATTTTAGCTGCCCGCCTGTCCGCGACAGCGTGAGGGCAACATAATCTTCCTCGGGTACTTCTTGTGGTGCGGAGGTATCTACAGATAAAAAATATTAGCGCCAATGATAATGGATAGGAGGAGGGGTTGTATAGCGTGAGCGCACCAAGCGGGAATTCGGGTTCTTCCTCTTCATATCTCCAAGCATTGCTGGCGACTTTTCGGCGGCTGAAGTGACCGTTCCCTTCGTTTTCTGTTTCTCCCTCTTTTTTCTCTCCAGCGCCAGTTTCTTCATCCACTTCTGAACCCACCAGATCGCTATCGAGATCGCTATCAGTAGCACTCCCTTCCACCGGTGCACCGCCTTTTTGAAGTTTGTCTTTCTCTTTCTCCTTCTCTTTGTGTTTATCCTTATTCGCTGGATCCTCTTTGCCTTTAGCTTTAAGCTTGCGCACGCGGTCGCGATTCTGTTTACGGTCCCATTCTAGTTGCGCACACGGTCAGAGAATGAGCTGAGCCTCAGACGGAAACAACATACTGTTATTGTGGAGCACCATTGCGTTGGAGGCAGATAGTCGTTATTGAGTTGGGGTGGGGTGGTATGACGTGGTTGTACTCGGAGGGTGTCAAAAGCCGTACAATGCGCAATCAGCCCTATACGATGACAGCAGATGCCGTCCCAATTTTAATGCTACATTAACGCCAAAAAAAAATAATGTACATATGAATCCTCTTCACACAATTTCAATCGCCGTCAGCATTCTCATGCCAGGCCCATAGCACTCCTAACCAGCTGCATAGTCTCCTCCGCGCTCTCTCTCGCTCTCAACGCCCCGTCTTCAGCTACCTGTTCCAAGTATCCGTCGCCCTCCTTCATAATCTTTTCATACTCTACCCTTACAGGCCTTAGACCCTCAACCACACACTCTGCAACCCTATCTTTGAGGGCCTTCATATTGCACCCTTCAAATTCGCTTGCCACATTCTCGAAATCGTCTCTGCGTTGCATATGCGCATATATCTGCACTAAATTCGACACTCCGGGGCGATTCCGGGGGTCAAAGCTAACGCCCCCAATCGAGTCTGTCACCGCCTTTTTGAGCTTCGATGAGATCTCTTCGGGGGTGTCAGTGAGGAGGATACGAGAGTGCGGCTGCGGGTCGGATTTAGACATTTTTACGAGAGGGTCGCGGATGGACATGACCCGGCGGGCGGGGGCTGTATGGGGTAGACGTCAATTGCTTGCGGCAAAGGAGAATGGGAGATATTGTTTACAGAGGACAGTCTTCGGGAGAGGAAACACCTCCCCATATGAGCTGTGAAACGTAGCTGCGACTTCACGCGTGAATTCCAAGTGCTGTGCTTGGTCCTCACCAACTGGTACCTCCGTAGCCCTACTTCCATCAGCTCGACTCCACCGAACCCAGAAGAGAACAGTACCTATGCACCAAAATATCTGCAGCCTGCAACACGGGATACGAAAATAACCCCAACTTCAGCTTTGCCGTCGACTTCCCCTCAAATGGATTCGCATCTACTCTAACGCCCAATTTACTCTTTTCAACTCCCCATCAGTGCCTTCTCTAGCGCTGAGGGAACCTATCCACCCACCTTCCATTGCGTCATCCTGCTCAGGTATCCGGTACTCGCCCCACAGCTCAGAATCCACATAAGCTCAGCATGTTGCATAACTTTGCTCTGTTCAAACAATATACTTCTTTTAGGATTAATTCCTATAGCGAGTATAGCTGCCAGCATCTCTTTTTTGCTCCGTCGCAATGTTTCCGCATCCTGGCGTTGTGTGATTGCGTGCAAGTCGACAATGCTGAAGATGAGTTTTGCAGTGGGAAGCGCCGAGGACTGGATATCGACCCATTGTCTAAGAGCGCCGAGGTAGTTGCCGAGATGGGGGATGCCCGTAGGTTGGATACCAGAAAAGACGACCTTTGAGGGTGCTGCCTCGGTGGAGTTGAAGCGCCGCGGAGCGTAAAGGTGCAACCGGAGGTGTCGAGGGATATTGAACATTGTTGTCTGGGACATTGCAGCAGAAATATGTAACAAGTTAGACTCCGTGCCAAGCCGAAGTATAAATGTCTGAATGCAACTGAATGATTCGTAGATATAACCAGTACTCAAGTATTTGCTTAAGGTAGCACGAAGTATTATACTTGGAATACCAGTACGGGAGACAATGTTCTAAGAGGCTTAAAAGTCGAAGGTCAACCTGTCACTCACACCACGAACGTATTTGGTTGACTACCGAACCATTAATTGTGATTGAAGCCATATGGATGCACCCCCGGTGGTCAGCCAGACCCAGCACGGCACCCAGCACCCCTCGAATGCATGCGATAAGATTGCTCATCTAGTTTGAGTTCCCATAACTATGCTGTAATATTCGAAGGCCCACACCGAAGAAGCTCCCTGCCAGGATCCAGTCCGCGGCACCCATAATCATACAAAGTTCCAATCTAGTCCCACTCCCTTTCGAACCAATTCTCATACGCTAGACTGTCACTTTACGTCACCGTAGCACTGTCCAATCTTGTTCTCTCCGCGGTCGGCAGTTCTCTGCCTTCCTCGTCCCGCACGTCACCAATTTCTCTCCTATTGCCCTTTTGTTTTCGCTTGTCTGCCTTGCGCCTCTCCCTGCGTCGTCGCTCACTTTCGCTTTCACTCGTGTATCCGCCCTCACTGCTTTCATCCCAGGCATCGTCTCGGTTGACACTGTGTTGTTTGTTATTCTCATCGTTCCCTCCTGTCAAGCGTGCCTCTTCGCTCTGATCTTCTACTTCGCATTCCGGAGGCTCAACCCAACCAGCGGGGACGACACATGGCAACGCTACGCCGATAGAGGCGGCACGGTTGATGTATGCTGGAGCTGGCTGGCTTGTGAGGGCTTGACATAAATAGGATGTGAAATGGTTGCCTAGATACAGTATCAGCCTTTGCGTCATTCATTCAGGAATTTCCGGAGAGTTCTCACAATTCCGCGTTAAAAGGTTATACGACGGACCCATGAACTCTAGTGAAGCCTTGGCTTTGATATCAGCTTAAGCCTTAATATGAGAGCCACAAAGGTACCCACTTCACGAACGATAGCATCGATCTCTTATGGCGTGTTATAGGTGAAGCCGTGCAGGATGTCACAACGCCATATTGCTCCGGGTGGTTCAGTTTTTGGTTTTGTCCAGTATACACCCGTTACCTCAGGTCGGTCATGTCCACCAAAGGCGAATTCCTTATCTCCTATTGCCACGCCCGTGTGAAGTAAGGAGGTGCCCAGCGCCCATAGTGTTGATGCAAGGCGACCTGGTGGCAGAAGGTCGTAGACGTTTATTATTACTTCTGTTTTCTTAATGCTGCTGAGCGTTGAGCGATGCGAGGAACGAGAGGGGCGAGACATCTCGGTGACAGATATGCTCCTCCTTGAGGAGAGTACCTATGAATGATTTTGGAGATGTTGAGGTAATTTTAAGTAGTTGAGTGAGAAGTATTTGAAGCTTGCTGTGGTTCTACATACAATGGGTAAAGTCAAGTCCTAAGTTTAAGGTTGGTTTTCAACTTGGAGAAAAGTGGGAACGGAGGCTTTGAGCTGGCGATGGGGTCAGTGCAATCCCGGTAAAGCTAACTCTTTGTGTGCAAGCGCAAGGTCTAAGCGACCACTAAGAAATCATCCCCGGTTGGTGAATGGTGATGTTTGTTGGCGGATATATGAAGACTAGAAGTCAAGAACGTACTGCGCTGGTGTGCTTTTGAGGCGGTATTTGGGGCATGTATGTGGCCGAACTAGCAAAACGAAATAGTCAGAACACCTTCTCCAGCAAACTGGTGGACAGTCCGAGGCCACGGATGGCCAGTATCATAATAAACCAACGGGTACCTGTAAGGCTGTCAGGCTTTGAATCAGATGTCCGGCCGCTCTTGGCGCAGATCCGGCACAACTGCAGTACAGCCCGGTCGAACCCAATGCCAGACCAGACCGATGTCTTGCAAACACAAACGCTGCCACCCAATCCACCCTCACGGCTGACCCATCCAGTAGATATCGACTTGAAGACGGGCATTACTGTCGATGAGCAATTGGGTTGGCATGTTAACATTGGCCGGTAGCTGCCTAATGCAACTATCTTGATGAAGCTGCGGAAGCTTCGAGATGAAACATCGCAACTAACCAACGGTTGATGCAAAGCCAATACAAGGAGGAGGAATGGGAAAATGCAAAAGAGGAACTGATCTGTCGTGCCAATTCCAAAAGCCGGTCCCCACCCAAATCACCAGCACAGCGTAGATATCCTTGGTAGATGTCACCCCCTTGTCATGGCATGCTATCACGGTGCCGGTGCCAAGGTGCTGGAACATTGCCAATACCTAATGCTCCCTTTCTCGTCTTCAAGCCACCCACAGCACAAACACAACCGGGAGTCCATAACTTGGTACTCCTTACGACCAACACGCAAAGAAGACCACCTGCAGTTTCCCCATAAGCGACCGCTTAACCAGACACATATTCGTCCATCATGCCACCAGCTCACCCCAAACAGCGCAAGATTGCGATCGTGGGCAGCAGGGCTGTCGGTAGGAACCGGGCTGGTCGCCTCGACTTGTCTTAACGCTGACGCTCCATACCTTTATAACTCAGGCAAATCGTCGCTCACTGTCCAGTTTGTCGAAAACCACTTTGTCGAATCGTATTATCCCACGATCGAGAACACTTTCTCAAGGACCATTAAGTTTAAGGGCCAGGAATATGCGACAGAGATCATAGATACCGCCGGTCAGGTATGCCGCTACTTCTACTCTGCTATTGCTCTCTCAATGCCCTCGATCTTGCGCGCATAAGCCAATCTGATGGGAGAGCACAGGATGAATACAGCATTTTGAACTCAAGACACTCAATCGGCATTCATGGGTACATGCTTGTCTACTCGGTTGCATCCAAGCAGTCGTTTGAGATGGTCAAGATTATCCGGGATAAGGTCTTGAATCACCTCGTGTGTCAACCTACTCTCCACGCAGCATGGTACTCGACTGACTGTTCCATGTCGAAAGGGCGCCGATTGGGTTCCAATCGTGGTAGTCGGCAATAAATCCGACCTTCACATCCAGCGACAGGTTACAGCAGAAGAAGGCAAGGCTCTGACTACCGAATGGAATTGTGCATGGACAGAGGCTTCGGCAAGACACAACGAGAACGTCGTCAAAGCATTCGAGTTGATGATCGCAGAAGTTGAGAAGGCGCAAAACCCTCAGCAGCCAACTGGCGGAAGAAATTGCATTATCATGTAATTGTTCCTATTTCCTTGGAACTCTTGAATCCGTCCTTCGACTCTTGCTACCGATTGTAACATGCTGGCGACGAGCCTCGTTCGAGAACAGGCGACTAATATGCTCTTACTTTGGTGATCTGGCCCGTCGTCGTCGCTCGGAATAACTATTTTCTGGTGGCTTGTTTATATGGGCTAGAGATTGTGATGAATTATGCGTTAAGCATTAATGATTGCTTGCTTTTTTTTTCATGCGATGACACGATGAGCCTTTTCATAATGAGTTCTTCAAACTGTGGAAGTATAATTGTCTTCCTCTTTCTTGTCTGTTTCCGTTTCCCTTTTCTTTTCTGCAGCTGAGATAGTTTTTTGGGTTTGGGGGCGGCGTGTACAGTTCCACCTGGCATGTGCGTCTAGAGTATTGTATGTGTTGGCGATAACCAAACGCTTGCATTGGAGCTTCGCAGAGCGATTTCACCATCCTTGAAATGCCATCGATTATTAGATATGTTTAAACATAACATACTTCTTAAGTAGGTAGCATCCAAATTGGCTGGTGTATGTATTCGGTGCCATGATCTGGACTTTTTCTGGTACGGTATCTGTAAGTACTCATGGATCAACTACAAAACCCTTCATGATGAGCCGCAAACACCCTAGCCAAATGGGGTGTCAGCGATTCGGCCGGGCGCTTGACTAGTTCGGAGGCCTGGAATCCTGTCGTACGTGCAAATAGGAATATGGTCGTGCAAGCACGCCGAACTCATTAGGAACAAATAGGTGTATTTTGTCAACGAGAATGCATTTTTTCTTCTAGTAGATATCTCCATATTGCGTGGGTCTTCAGCCCCAGCGGAGCTCTGTACCTTATTGTTTTCTAGAGTTTCCATTTCAGAACCTAGCGAAGTTCCGTGAGGACCTATACTAGTAGCCGGCCAGAAATACGGATTTCCAGACATTTCGTCGGTATGATATCTCTATTCCGCTTGGACAATTGAACCTTACGAGCAGTACGAAGCTTTAATCCCCATGAGTTCCTGTATCCTGAATTACCTGCTATGGGTGCTATTCTGCCCTTCTCCCATTCCATCCTTTGCCCTCTTGCTAGCTTTGTTTAGTAGCTCCAGCCCAGCCCTATCCTGTCGATATATTTAACATAGCCCCCCTTCCCCGCCATGACGCACCCAGCAGTTTTCTACCTCAGGAATCAAGGTTTCCTTATGCTCAGAGCGGAGTCGACGAAAATAAGTGATGGGTATGGGTGGATATTAGTGATACTTCATGGTATATGCTTTCTTATGTACACGGTGAATCACAATATGTCCCCTGGAGGTTACCGTATAAATGGCAGGATTTGTTTGAGCGTAGGCCTAAATCGCAATGCTATGCTCCTCCAGTGGCCTTGTATGCCTTTTATATTCATAGCTCCCGTACCTATTCTTATCGAATAACGCAATCAGAGGTGGAATATTTCTAATTAGCCTTGGGACTGTGTTGGAAGGGGGAAATACCATGGCACAGCGTAGATATTGTATCTGTAATTTTTTCCTATGTCTATTTTCTACGACACAGAATCCAGATAGGCGTCTCGTAGCGAAATTCAGGTATACCTCTATTCTTCAGTTGCCTCCTATACATACCATATGATTCTACCTAAGTCAGTCTCTTTTCCGGGATTAGCCTAGAACGACAGTTTCTCTTAAGAGCTCTCCGGGTGCGGTATTGCGAGTCACAGTGCAGCTTCGGCCCAGGAAACCGCCTTTCCCATCAAATAGCCCCTTTTGGCTTATACAATTTTGGAAGTTCATGATTGTATAAGAGGTTGTTCCGAATAAACCATCCGTTACCCAGAACGTTGACTAATGCCCACCGGGTCCCAGCCTTACACTGTTCACACGGAGCACTACTTTTGAGCAGGCCAGGTGGCAGGTAGTACTATAAAATAGAACCATACATTTCTTTCTAGGTACATCGGAATGTGGTACCCTAAAGACCCATTAATTGGTTGAAAACCGTCGATTGAATAAACAAACGCACTTTGACTTTCTTTTGATGGGGTGCTGGCTGCTACCACAGATACAGCAGGTTGAGGACTAGCTCATGGAACCTGAAATCCTACCCATCAGTCTACGTACTCCCTTCAGGGCAAGAAACTGTTCAAGATCACCAAAACTGGTAACTAGCATGGATCAGAGAAACGCTCATACATTCTCATAGCCGGATGACAGACTAACATTCTCACTAGTTTGTATAACCTGTTTTCCGTTCTCAAACTATTCGTGTTCCTACTAAATGGCCGCTCGCAGCTACTTCCCAGAGATGGTACCACTTCTGTTAACGAAATTTGGAGCAACCGTTTCGACTGAGCACAGCAGAAGAGCTCCCGGCCAAGCCGCCTGTCTGAAGAGCGCCGTTGACTTCCTCTCTTCCCAGTTTGGAATCCTTTTCCACAACTTGTTTCAGCTGAGTACAACTGATGAATTCACTCTCTATACCCTACTCAATTGCTCATAGCAACCTCTCAGACTTTGCTTCCTTCTACCCTTCCATTATGAAGTAACATTTCTTCTTTTCTCGAAAGCTTCCTTGATCTTGAGTACTTAATGTAGACAGCTGAAGGAGAGGTAGTTGCTATTAAGAAAGCCAACCAGAGGAGAGCAGACTGCCGTGGCGGCGCTTGGAGAGTTTCAATTCCAGTGAATGCTTGTGCACTCGTGTTAAACCAAGCTTTGCATGCCTCTTCTCTTCTTCCACCATTTCTAGCGTGCGTGTTTTACTCTGTCGGGCGGGCCCATGATTAGTAGAGATAATGTGTCGGACTTGGGTTTGGAGTACGGTGGAGTGATGTTCAACTTGTTGACGTTGGATTTCGGGATGACGTGACTAAGTAAATACCCGTCGCAGATCTCCCGCTCTAGCTCTGATAGCGAATTAGAGTGGAGGTCTTTATTACCCATGTCGGTATCCTCCATGGACACCCCAGATCGGGTATTGACTTTGCTGCGAGAACATGGTTAGGCATAATGCAAATGTCAGTGCGTAGTGAACTGCTATTCCTGCTCAAAATCCTGCCGTGGTTTACTCATAAGTAAGTGGTATGGAGCGTCCGGATTCTTTTCGCCTACAACGTCAACGCAATACCTATGGATAGTAAACCGCATCGTGACACGACCGGAAAAGAGGATTCTGTGCTCACTGACTGATTTATTGACGTTAGTTTTCTAACTACTGTAAGAAACAGCTACAAGCTCTAGCGCGGGTTAGGGTTTGGGCCACCAAATACATGGGAATAAATTGCAATATGGAAGTCCAAGTAACTATAAAGTTCGTGGGCACGAGGTGTGAGCCTGCTAATAACATCCCCAAGTCTGAAACGTTGTTTTCCAACTTCTAGGACCCAGTTATTGCCTCGTCTCTTGGTTTTGCTGAGTACCGTAAATATCATCGAATGTCATCTTAAGTATAGACCTTAAATTTTGGATAGTACTCTCACCGTCACACAGAGTGGCTTTAAAATGTTATGGACGGACGTATCGTGATCCTAGTGATGAACTTCAGACCGTAGTGTTTCTACGAGTGCTTGCTCGTGTCGCAGGTGCCAAGCTAACACGTGACGCGGCGTAAGCTACAAGCGTGACCTAGTTGGCAACAAGAGCTTGCATCCGCATACCAACAGCCCCTTCATTCCATTCACAATCACCATCAACACCGTAACATCCAACATCTCTTCTAACTCGACTCGTATTCAATCCATTTTTCTCGTGACGATACACGCTGTACTTCGAGGCGTACTCGAAGTCCACTTCCATGACTATGAAGCGGGAGAGCCCGGGTCCGTCTACATCAGAGCCTCCACGAAAGAAAGCATTGTCAATCGATCCGTCTGGTCGACCCCGATTCAAGGGATGCGAAGCAATCAAAGCTTATGAGATGCTCGGGAAGCTTGGGGAGGGTACATTTGGGTATGTATTGTACCTTCTGCTACGTTGCAGTGATGTAATATGACCGAAGAAAAGATACTAACTGCGATTTTCTTGCAGTGAGGTTCACAAGGCTCGGCACAAAGCAAGCGGAAGGCTGGTAGCGCTGAAGAAGATATTGATGCATAATGCGAAAGAGGAAGGCGTATGTCTACTTGAATTTATTTGAGATTCTGTACCACTGACACGTGCGGGGAAGTTTCCAATCACGGCACTACGTGAAATCAAGATCCTGAAGATGCTGGATCATAAAAATATCATTCGGCTCCTTGAAATGGCAGTTGAGCGGAAAAGCAGTATGGCGTTCATTCGCTTGCGTCATCTGGTGAGGTGTAACGACTAACAGTTACAATAGAGGAACGAGGAGTCTCGCCTAGAGGCACCATGTACATGATCACACCATACATGGAGCACGATTTGGCGGGGCTTTTGGAAAATAAGGATGTGGTATTCAGCGATGGTTTAGTGAAATGTTACTTGCTGCAGCTATTGGAAGGAACCAAATACTTGCACGAGAACCATATCCTACATCGAGATATGAAAGGTTTGGAATTCTCGGATCCGTCTAGATCACCTCTATTCTGACTGGTTTCTACAGCTGCCAACCTTCTCATTGATAACCGCGGTGTACTTCGAATTGCGGACTTCGGTCTTGCGCGAATATTTGACGAGCCAATCCCAGTCGCTAGTGGAGGTGGAGGGCAAGCGAGGCGTGACTACACAAATTGCGTTGTCACTCGTTGGTATAGACCTCCGGAGCTCCTGTTGGGAGAGAAACGGTATACATCTGCGATTGACCTGTGGGGTGTAGGGTAAGCTCGTCTAGAGCTAACTGTGCGTGCACCTCGCTGATTAGCACAGATGTGTGTTTGCTGAAATGTACAAGAGGAAGCCTATTCTTCAAGGCAGTAGCGACCTAGACCAGATGTACAAAATATTTGGACTGTGCGGAGCTCCTACGCAAAAGACGATGCCTAGTGCCGAACGGTTGCCAATGTTTGAAGCGGTCAAAAGCATGACTTTCCAACGCACTCTGGAAAGCCAGCACAGCAGGTATATCCAAACCTCATCCTACATCTGTTTCACTATAACTAAGAGTTATATAGAATGGGGAGTTCGGGTATTGCTTTACTGGCCGAATTTCTGAAGCTAGACCCCGCCAAGCGAATCAATGCGATTGACGCCCTGAAGCATGAGTATTTTAGGACTGACCCGCAACCCCTCAAGCCTGGAGATGTACCTAAGTTCAACGACAGCCACGAGCTTGATGGCAAGAAGAATCGACACAGGGGACCACCTCCTGCTCCGGCTGGTGGTAGTGTTGGGGTTGGCCAGAACGGTGGACCAGAATGGGCTGGCAGAGCAGGTGAAGTTGGACCTTGGGGTAACGGAGGTGGAACGGGGACCGGAGGAGGTGGTGGCGGAAGACGACTGCCAAACGACTGGGCTAATGGCAGCGGCCCTGGCCGCCAACATGGTGGAAGACCTCTTCACGATCGACTTCCATCGCATGAAAGCAGCCGCGTGCCACCAGTTCACCGCGAACGAGGAGGCGACCACAGACCCCCGTGGGCAAAGTCAGCAAACCCAGATCACCCGCATCCCAGAGATGCCGGGCTGCCCCTCCCCCCTCCACCGCCGCGTTCGTTGACTGGGCCACCGGATCGGGATCGTGACCGTCGCCCCGGAGGTCGCAGTCGTGGTGGAGGTGGTGGCGGTGCTGTTGATAGAGATACCTATATTCCGTCGTATCGTGAAGGCGATGACGATAGGAGAAGTAACCGAGGTTGGGACAGAGATCGAGGAGCGAGTCGAGATAGAGAGAGAAGCGATTGGGGTGATCGCGGGCTAGCCAGGGATCGCATGGACCGGGGAGGAGATCGCTTGGATCGAGGAGAGCGCGGGGAGCGTGGGGAGCGTGGTTATGGTGGTGGTAGTGGCGTTCACAGCCAAAGTAGGGACCGCGAACCGCCAGCACACAATATCTACCGCAGATAGTGCGAATGGTATGGTAAGGATAGAAGGGCGGGTGGGTGGGTGGGTGGGTATAGTGTTGGATGGATTTGCGTTGAGGGCGGCATATATTGGGAATCGGGACTGCAGCCAGGCCGATACTAGATCGTATCAGTACGGATACGGGTGTAACAGTTAACGTATCCAATGGGAAGCGAGTGCTATGTACTCGAGTAGTAGTGTATCAGTGGTGTATAAGGGAATGTAAGGGAATGAATCATGGTAGTAGCTCCCATCACCATGAATAGCACGTGCACCTAAAATCAGCAGAAGACTGTAAAAGGTGGGAAGCTGCACCCCAGTTACCTACCCCACTTAGGTATAAGCTGCAAATGGGCCTATAGTGGTTCGGTTATACTGCATAACAACCGTATAAATATCATTCCACCAACTAGCCAACGATACTGCTCAAATCACGATGAGATGCAACCTTCTTGGAGATGCCCTCTTTCAGACAGACAACGATAATGCAGCAACGAGTGGGCGTTCTGGCATTGCGGGGCCTTGAAGTGTGGACGAGAATCGGAATCATGTAATCCTGCAAATCCAGCCCAGTCACGGGGAATTGCGTGCCTAGGATTATGGTTGCCGTACACCCCACCATCCACCACGTATCCGATAAGCCATGGCCCGCAGCCGTTAGCTATACTGCTTCCTCGATTGGATGTTCACTCTCCCTACTCAATTCCATCGTCGCTCGTTATTCGCTGCCTAGCAAGTATATGACCATGTTTTTATAAGAGATCAGGGATTTCCACAATCATGTAAGAGCGCTAAAAGATTTTGATCCAAATTGTGTTCACCGCCACCGCACACTACCACATATTTTTGCTTCATTCATCAATCAATCACTCAACCACCATCTCACTCGCTCGGCCAGTGCACAGTGGACCTTTCAGCACTCTCATTGAAGGATCCACCCTCTATGGCTCCTCATTCCGTTACCAACAGCGAAACATCTCCCACAATGGACAGCACGTCCTCAGTACGGCGCAAGAATAATGCGAGAGGCGGTTGGATTATTCAGAAGTTTGGAGGAACAAGTGTTGGCAAGTTCCCACAACAGATCGCAGAGAATATCGCTGGGTATGTGACCAAGGCTAGGAATTGAGGTCACAAAAATATATACTAAGGCGCAGATCGATCGTAGGGTTCATATGAATGAGAATAAAATTGCAATTGTATGTTCAGCAAGAAGCACAGATACAAAGGCGGAAGGAACAACAAATCGGTGAGGCTGAGTCATGGAACCCAACCACCACGACCAGAGAGCTAATTGTTACAAGATTGATTCTCGCCGCTACAGAAGCTTTGAAGCCTGGATCCCGGCTTTATGTCGGAATCGTCGATGCTATCCGGGAAGATCATATCCGCGCGGCGAAGTGTTTCATCGAGGACACTGCAGTATTAAGTGCTCTAGCAGAGGAGATTGAAGTCGAATGCGGACGATTAGCTAGCATCCTGGGAGCTGCGCAGGTAACCACTTCCAAAAATCGGGTGTACGAGGGAGATTGTGACGGGTGCTGAAGAATTGGGATGAACACAGATTATCGACGAAATCAGCCCAAAGACCAAGGATGTTATTATTGGGACTGGGGAGAAGTTGAGTTGTATGTTTATGACAGCACTGTTGAAAGATAGGGTGAGGAGTATACTGGAAATGCTATTAGTGATGACGAATTGGAGCTCATGCTGGTGATAGGGTATCGATGCGGAATATGTCAACCTTGAGAATATCGTCGCCGCCGCCGCCGCCTACTCCTCAAAGAATGGCCTTAACCAGGGTTTCTACGATGCACTGACCAAGAACCTGGCGAACAGAATAGCGCAGTGTGAAGATAGGTTACCAGTTGTTACTGGTTAGTGCCTTTGGTTCGTTCTCGGAGTATCACATAGCTGATAGGATATTAGGCTATTTTGGAATCGTTCCGGGAAGCCTGTTGACCTCTGTGGGGCGAGGATATACCGACCTATGTGCGGCGCTACTGGCTGTGGGACTCGATGCAGATGAGTTGCAGGTCTGGAAAGAGGTTGACGGAATCTTTACAGCGGATCCCAGGAAAGTTGTCACGGCAAGATTAATTCCCGTTATCACGCCCGAAGAAGCTGCCGAGCTTACCTACTATGGCTCTGAGGTTCACATCCCCCGGCTTTTTGGTATGGAGGATATGTGCTGACACGAGACCCTAGGTTATCCATCCATTCACCATGGAACAGGTCATCAAGGCACGCATTCCTATACGGATAAAGAACGTCGAAAATCCGTCTGGTGAAGGCACCATGATCTTCCCCGACACACTCTCTCGGAAGGGTGAAGAGACACCGACTGAAGTACCTCGACACTTCCGCAATAGATCCCACGATTCATTGCTACAGCCCCGCTCTAAGCGCCCAACAGCGGTCACAACCAAAAACAACATTGTTGTTCTCAATATACACTCAAACCGGAAATCGTTGAGTCATGGCTTTCTGGCGGGTATCTTCTCAGTCTTGGATAAGCACCAGCTCTGCGTGGATCTCATTTCCACATCGGAGGTACATGTATCAATGGCTCTACAATCAGAGGTCAAGGACCATGCGTTGAAGGAGGCTGTTGATGAGCTGAAGCGTTACGGATCCGTCGATGTAATCCGGGATTTGACGATTCTGAGTTTGGTCGGGAAACAGATGAAACATATGATTGGTATTGCTGGGAAGATGTTTAGTACTTTGGCGAAGGCAAACATCAATATCGAAATGATATCCCAAGGTAAGTCGTCATAGTAACAATGATGTACATTGGCAAAGACGCTAACTCAAGAATAGGTGCAAGTGAGATCAACATTAGCTGCGTTATTGAGGAGAAAGATGCTATCAGAGCGATGAATGTACTGCATACTCACCTCTTTACGTACCAGGACATATAGAAATGGGTGGTGCGGGGATCTGGAGTATATAGAGTTGGCGGTCTGTCTGCTTCATTAAAATTATTGGTGGAATTTAGAGCTGGTGTTTTGTGGGTAAATCATGTTAAAAACGAATCTAAAACATCTGGTTTAAGCCAGATATATTTACGGATATTCGTCGTCCAGATATCTTCTGTACCTTCCGTAACTTCATCCCGATGATAAAAAGACATGCAAAACCCATACAAACTTTTGTTTCCGGATTAAGGCACCTCTCTTCCAAAACCAACTGAACTGAGCTTTATTGGAGCACCTAACCCTGACGTCACGTGGGTTTCTCACTTCCGGAAAATCTTTTAGTTTTTGTGAAGCTCCTTACGGTTGACTACGGCAATCAACCCCACGCTCCACCAAAACTCCACGACCACCAACGATTCCCCTACCTCATTTTCTGTTGTCCGCCCCAAACAAGCGATGGATCACTCGCGCGATCCCTGTCCTTGGGTTATCATCAATGACTTCGGCGGTGCTTTCTCTATGGGCGTGAGTTGACATCCGGTTTACCTTGAGGCAACTTATTCGCTGACCATCTTTTAGGCTGTCGGCGGTGCTGTGTGGCATGGTGTGAAAGGTTTCCGCAATTCTCCTGCTGTAAGTTTCATTTCTCTGGCTCACCACGAACTGCACCTCGCCCATCATGACGCTCTGCGGCATCGGCATATGTAACAATACCGGCGATACGGATGGGTCACATATATGACCCGTGGCTCGCTCCAGCCAGCTTTGGCCCCAGAACCGTGTACGATGTCTGTAAGTCACGCCACTGACCTCTCCGACTTGTAGGGTGAACGTCGAATTGGTGCCATCACAGCTATCAAAGCACGAGCACCCGTCCTTGCAGGAAACTTCGGCGTTTGGGGAGGACTGTTCTCAACATTCGATTGCGCGGTGAAAGGAGTACGAGCAAAGGAGGACCCTTGGAATGCTAGTACGTTATAATGCTCTTCCAGCCTTGTTGCCAGGGAACACACCGTTGACAGGGTACCATTGAAGTTATCGCCGGTTTCTTCACAGGTGGAGCTCTTGCCGTTCGTGGTGGCTGGAAAGCCGCTAGAAACTCTGCTATCAGTTGTGGTATATTGCTAGCTATAATCGAGGGTGCAGGTATTGGTATCAACAGAATGATGGCGGGAAACAACAGGCCGCAGAACCCTCCGGTGTGTCGTATCCCCACCCAAAATATGCCCGGCTATTTGTCTCTTGAGATTTGTGGAGAGATGCTGACAGGTTCGTTATTATAGTTGCCGTCGGAAAGCTCAACGGTCGGAGCGCTACCTGCATAAGCCCACTTTTTTTCACATTCACTTAGATACTCAAAGTACGAACTTTCTTAGGAATGGGATTAATATGGGCTTTTCTTTCTGCGATTCCCGACAGGGAGGATCTGGTTTACTTTTTTGCAACTTTTCCGAAACTCTGCATTTGCCTGTTTGGGTGGGTCGACAACAAACTTCGGCATTCATCTCTACTCTGTTGCTCTACAATCGGTTGTACATAATCCACATACACGGCGTTTTGTTTTCTTGGGTCATACTCGGTCATTCGGTCATGTGCCGCGCATGATGAAACCGCAGGTCTGGAATAGTTCATCTCCGAATAGCCTCCAAGCACATACAGTGTATCAGGTATTATATTTCCCAAACCAAGGATAACGAATGGTATACTATGTCACTACCTTTGCATGCTGTGACTCCTGGTCGAGGGCACCGAAGAATCACGGAGAAGTAAACACACCCACTTCTCATTTCTCTGACATTGGATCTCCCAAACCCAAGTTACAACTGTTAGGTGCGTGCGTAGAAGCCCAGCAACTAGAGCCGGAGAAGAGCTTCCACGCACCCAGTGTCAGAGTCATTCATTTTACCCATGAGAGTAGCCAACTTTCATGGAAGAATCTCTAGATCTGGTGTATACACAAGTGGGGGGAACTCACCACACCTAGTAAAAGTAAGCTGCAGGTCTGTAGTGGCGGTTCGGCAAGTGAGAGAATTCTACACCATATCGTTCAGGTTACATTGGCTTTGCCGCCTGATCCGACCTCGATCTCGTGCATTATGCGCTCTATGTAATGTGAACCGTAATCAACACCCCCGTTCCCCACCATTCTTCACACCATTGGCCTATTCACCTACCTACTCGGTACAGGCGTCTGGAGTAGCAATGCAGGCACCACTGTCCAAGTATCTTTCGATGGCTTGTTACTGCAAAACGTACTTTTATATGTGTATACCCCAAACCCTAGCGCCCCAGTACATATATTGCCCCTCATGTCCACCACAAAGCGCTGTCGCCAGACGCGGGGAACATCTGTTACATTAACCTTCCATTCATTACATTCTGTGGTTCATAAATTCAACTAGGGAGGTGTTTCTTGCTGCGTACCAGCGTGCATCATCAACATGTCTATCGCACATGTCGAAGTAGACCCAGCACTTGTATACAATTTCATTCCCATTGTCTTTGTGCATACGTTGACAGGTTTTATAGCTTGCCAACGAAACCAACGACGATTATGAATCCATGGCTACGCAACTACATCCGAGGGTCTGACCTCCATCAATGAATACATCTTCGAAAATGGTCCACAATATTTTCTCCCTCCCGTCAGTCTAACACCCTCCAGGTGAGCCTATTTTAGCACTGACAAGAATCTGCTGCCGACGGATGAAAAAGAGCAAGACCGGTGCGTACGATACGTTCCGTTTATCATCAACAGCAGGACTTCGTGGTGCAAATTCACCTCACTTGTACTCAGATCAGTCACATAGAGTCTATAGCTTCTTGTAAGTGCTCTAAATCGCCCGCGATTCCAGCCTCGGGGATTAGTTACTAGCCGCAGAAGTCATGTTGTATTTGGACGAAAGCCTGCGAATGGGTAATGAGGGGTATATGCAATTATATGCCTGACTCCATCTGCAAAGTTGCGTAGCCGAAAGTGTAGGCCATATATACTGAAGACGGAGGTGTGATACAACGGATATTTCTTCGTGTGGACTTGCAGCATCAGTATATTAGTCTTTCGATGGGACACTCAATCGTGGGACCAGAACTGATGTAACGGTGTGGCGAACAGACTGCTGTATCAACGTGGCCGCTCGGTTCCAAAGGTATATCTTTGACACCAGCTCAGCCAACATTATTCCGAAGCCCACATACCATTGGATGAATGCGCAAAGTCCTAGGTTACTACTAGCGCGGGTGATATGCAGGGTTGAATGTTTCCGGATTCTCTCGCTTTGCCCGGAGCTTGAATCCGTCTTATCATCTGCTCCCGCCCCGCCATGCTTTACTTTGCACCAACCGAGTGCTCTGCGATCAGAATACTGAGCTTGAGCAGCAGCGGACAGAAGGTGAAAACCATGCAGTAAAACGGGCCTGGGCCTTTGAAAACATCAGTGGAAGACCGTCGTGAGAGCACGACTAATCCGTTTCGACAATAGTCTGTGATCCGGTCCCTTGTACGTGCCGGAGGAAATGAGAAGCGAAATAATCGCTGACGCGCATAATTGGCCTCGAGATGGAGAGCGAAGTAGACCCCGCGAACACGTGACCGGTCGAGTGAGAATAAGTGACGTTATAGAGATATCTAGAGGACAATTTTCGCTGGTTAGACAGTACAGGGCCAATCGGGGCTGCATTCTGGTGACAGATATTCGAATACCGTATATCACGGAACGCCATAGGCACAACTTCAAGGTGGAGAACCAACGTTGTCAAGGACATGACTCCTATGGACGTCTGTCACCTCGGAGCTCCAGTCGAAAACACCACCAAGATGCTGAAGGAAATCGAAGGCGAAGCTGAACTGGAGAGGCGAAGCTTGGGGGCCTGTAAGGCAAAAGCCCCTCGCTTCTGAATCACGTCAAGGTTCACCTAAACACGGGAGTTGTAGGAACCCGAACGTCGTACCTAGTCCGCCAATAATCGGAGGAAAGAAGGTTGTTAAGCGAGCGTGGGTGAAGCGGCAAAGCAAGTTTTTACTGTGCATGAAAATCCAAGAGCCTGAAAGCAGGTGAGACTAACCAGCGCTGCACAGAATGTAGTTACTTTGACTTTTGTTTGTGCTGTCATACAGGGTACAAATACCTTTCTGAGGTTGATGCTGGATGAGGGCTGATTATCAACCCGACCACCTAGTTGGTGAGGCAGAGCTGCTGCCTTCTCACGGCTGTAGATCTGAGGATGAAGGCGTACGCTGCTGTCTCGTCACCTTCGCACAGCGGGTTTTCTGAAACCAGACCACAAGGCATTCAACCTTCACTCGATCTTTCCTCCGCCGCCTGCCGAGATAGTAGGACGAGAATATGTACCATCTACCTACCATAACGGGGGTCATGGACATCCCAAAAAGCTGGGCCAAGAAAGAATATGCACATCTAGATAGGTACCTCCTCCATCATCAGTCAGTATCTTCCGTTCGGCAGATTTGGCGACGGCGAGAGGAATTGTACATAAAGCACACGTCGAAAATTTCAAAATTTTCGTCCAATTAAAAGTAGGCCATGTAGGTGTGATAATAAGATCCAGTGTTTCTTAGCGATGGTCGGCTTAGAAAGTACATAATCAATGCACAGCCAAAGCCTTTTTTTTCTGAGATGCGCCATCGGGATTTCCTGCAGACAACTGAGATGAGATGCGAGTTACTCCCTGTGATGTGATCAATGGGGTGTCTGTGTTTCTGGCCCCAGTTTCGTGGGGCGGGGAATATTCTCACGGCGCACGTAACTGTGCCATGTGCCTTTCCATACAGATGCAGACACCTTGGTGGGTAGGTTTGAGGCGACAAATAGGAAGCGTGGGTTTGTCGGTTTCTGATACCTTGACGGATAGAGCCCACCTTAGCTAGCGAGGTGCTTTGGGGATATACAGGTAAATGTGGAGAGTATAGTGGTAGCAAATCTAATAGAGTTAGAGTTTCGATGTCGTGCTGCACGATAGCCATACAGATTCGATCGACCCAAATAGCTGACGGATACGGGTGAGGGTTGGGGTTTGTGTACCTACTTAGGTACATAGTGGAAAGCTAACAAAGAGTGTTTTCTTGCTGGGCAGACACCCTGCTGGGTAGTCACTATGTATACAAGTACGGGTGAGGTCGAGCCTCATTTTTGTTATTAACAAAAGACACTCCTCCTTCTCCCCTCCTCCTCCCTCATTCTTCTCCAGAGAGACATCACACCGACATGAAACCCCTACTATTGGCATCTCTGGCCGTAGCGGCAACAGCACAACAGACAACACCTACCGCCTCGTCGGCGACTTCCAGTATCACTGCTATCAGTGAATGCCATCTTCATGATCTAGTACAGTAGGTGCTACCCGTTACTTTCCAAAGCGAGATGCTGACGGTGGTAGATACTGCATCTCCAAGCCTGACGGCAAAGAAATTGAGGTCATCACTGCCTCTGACCAAGCCGCTGCAAATGTATTACCAACTGAATATACCGACTGCCACACACACGATGGCGAAACGTATTGCGTCAACCCCGACGGGGAGGATGTTTTAATCCCCACACTATCCTCTGAGCACATCGACGAGGATGGCCACACCGAGCAAAGCCATGACGACCACGAAGACGAAGCAGCTTCGGAGGAATCCACATCGGGAGAGAATTGCCACTTCCACGCCGGTGTCGAGCACTGCACCGGTGGGGCCACCTCCAAATCCGCCTCCTCCACCGCCGACGCCTGTGCCCGCCGTGATAGGTCCTACAACATCCCCCTCCGTATTGGCAGTATCTTTATCGTCTTGTGCACTTCCGGAATTTCCGTATTCCTTCCTCTCCTTCTCCGCCGTTTTGCCCGCCTCACCTCCAGCCATATCGCCTTCACCATCATAAAACAATTTGGCACTGGCGTCATTATCGCAACCGCATTTGTCCACCTCCTCACCCACGCCGCACTGATGTTCAACAACGAATGTGTAGGCGAACTTGGGTATGAGGCTACCACGACTGCCATTGCTATGGCAGGTCTATTCGTTGCCGCTGTAGTCGAATACGCGGGACATCGATTTATTGAACATCGTTCTGATCGTGTTATCGAGCAATCCGCAGAGTCTGGTTCCTCGTCAGTTGCTTCGAAAATCCCACTACCCCCACTTGCAACAATCAGTTGCCACACCGGAACATCGGAAGACAAGCTTTCCGTCTTCGTGATGGAAATGGGAATAATATTCCACTCCATTCTAATCGGCATCACTCTCGTTGTCGCCGGCGACTCTGTTTTCACCACGCTTTTAATTGTAATAATCTTTCACCAAGGTTTCGAGGGTCTCGCCTTAGGCGCCAGGATCTCAAACCTCGCCCCCACCGAGGCCCTGGACTTCACAAAGCTTCTGCTGGCATCAATGTTTTCGCTGATTACTCCTATTGGAATGGCGATTGGAATTGGCGTCAGGGATAGGTTCAATGGGAATGACCGAGAGACGCTGATTGCGTTGGGAACATTGGATGCACTTAGTGCAGGGATATTGGTATGGGTCGGAGTGGTGGAGATGGCAGCAGGGGATTGGTTGTGGGCGGAATTGAGGAGGGCCAGCATCGCGAGGACCTTAGTTGCGGGGACGAGTCTAGTGGCGGGAATGGTGTTGATGGGGTTATTGGGGAAGTGGGCGTAATTTCGCCGAGTGAGCGTATATGCGAAGCGGAGATTTTGGGAGCGAGAGCAGAGATAATAAAGAATGAGTCGGTTGTGTGGAGGCGGAAGAGGGGGAGTGGTAAGTGGTGGTTGTGGTGTGAAGGGTTAGGGTTTTGGTACGCGGAGTTTTGGAGTTTTCCGGCTTGGATGGACGTTTGACTTCTTTTGCTTATACGGACCAGGGGAAATAAGTAGAGCAGATAGACGATTACTAGGCACGTACAAAGTAACATAGATTTTGATGGACAAGAGAATGGAAATAAGCTTAATCATTACAGCTGGATCAGATTGTCGATGGCTTGGCGATATCACTCGAGGGAGTGGTTGGCATGAGCTCGGAGGTTTCACCTGTGAGGATCCGCACAGATAATGAGTGGGGTCGGCTTCGACGTATTACTCGGCGGCTGTGGTTGCGTATGTCTCTCGGTCTCATAGACTCGGTAAGATGCATCTCCCGCAGCGATATATGTACCCAAAGCACGGATTCCCATATGCTACTTCCGCATCGTTTTCTTCCACTTCTCCACAAACTCTGCATTCCTCGCCCTCGGTACGACGAGGATCTTGACCAGCCCATCCACCACCTCCACCTTCCCCCCACTCAGCACCTCCAGCAAACTCACCTTCCTCCCCACCTTCGCCAGCCCTCCCGTTTTTGTCTCCATATAACAATCCACGCCAGCAACGGTATACTCCCGTTTCTGATCCCACTCCTGTGGTTCTGCCAGCACCTCTACCAACTGCTCCCCCACCGTCGCCGTCTCTGGCATCGCCGCAATTATATCCGTCTGCAAATGCAGATGATAAATCAGCAGTACGGGGAACGCAAGTCCACTCTCTGGCTTCCCCTGTTCCTGGAACTTAATCGTAATACCATCCGGCATTTCTAGCGGCTGCGCTGTCGAGCGCGTGGGGATATTCCTAGCCTTGAGCGCGATCGTCAGTGCGTCCGCCTCCCACTTCCTTTTCCGCTCCCGTTCCTGCCGCAGCTTCTCTTGGCGCTCTAGATGTTCCCGGCGTTTCAAAATCTTCTCCGCGAGCGCCAGGATCTGCGTATGTGTCGGATTCAGCAGCCGTGCATTCTCGATGCACTCGGCGGCCTCCTCGATCTTGTCGAGCGCCAGTAGCGCCTTTGCAGCGCGGAACCACGGCTTGTCATTGCGCGGATCCAGCTTCAACGCCTCCCGGCAGTCCGTGATACATTTCCGGTAGTTCTGCATTTCGAGGTTACACTGGGCGCGGTTGTTGAGGCATGCGATGTTGATGTCGTCGCGGTCACATTTCACGGCTAGCGCTTTGGTGTAGAACTCGCGGGCGTCGGTGTAGTTCTTCCACTTGAAGCGTTCGTTGCCGCTGTCTTTGAAGTTGAGTGCGATCTACCTCCCCCATCAGCATCGTGTGGGCCAGAGCGGCACGTACGTACCTCCGACGGCTCCCCCTCCTCCTGCAGCGCCTTGATCGCCTCGAGCGCAATGTTTTCGCCGTCGTCGTCCTCGCCCGTCTCGTCGAGTTCCGTCATGAATAGTGGCATTTTGTTCATCTGCCGTAGAAACTCCTCGGCGGTGGTGTTTTTGACGCTTGCGATTGCGGCGGGGAGCTCAGCGCCCGAGACGGGCTTGCCGAAGTGTGCGCTGGCCGCTTCTTGGATCATGGTTTCGAGGGAGAGGTGCTGGTTTTTGAGGCCATTGGGGAGAGGTGCGGGAGCGGGGTCATCGGGAAGTTCTTCAATTATTGCCATTGTTGCAGTGGAGGGGTGAGGATTGGTGATGGGATGGATGGAGGGCAGGATGTTAGTTTTGGTGGGGCACGGGAAATGCCGTCTAGGCATGACGTTTCTCATAACCTCATCTCATCTCAAATTTGCACCGCTGATGAGCCATATCGACAAACGAATTCAGAGAGCATATCACCTGACTCACAAGGACCCACCAGGTTTGTACTCCCATCCACGACTCCGCTGTATCTTATAGGTGTTGGAGGGAATGTAATGAGAGGGGGCTCTATGAAGATTAAACATATCGAAACTCGACAAGAATCAAGACGCCGTTCCACCAATACACAAGTATTGGTCCAAATCAAAGCAGCAGTCCCAGTTGTAACACCCATAACGCCGTGGGAGGGTAGTATCCCATCTATACACTTCCAACCCGTCAACGCCATCCCAACCCCAAATCAAAAAACCCCTTTCTCCCACCTGATCTGTTCCCTATGGAAGATTCTGCATGGGATCCTCCAGACTAGGTACTGGATTACATTCGCTCCATCTTTTCGCCATTTCCTCGATCTTCGCTAGTAAATTACTGTAGATATATCGTTAGCCAGTCTTCGTTCTCGGTAATAGATGAACATACCCAACATTCCTCCCCTGCCTCGGCGCAATCTCAACCCCAATTGTCTCCATCGCATCTCTCATCGCCTGTCCATGCTCCGCATAATGTACCTCAATATCCACCTTCCCTTCAGGCGTATCTGCATCCAGTACTTTAAACGTACACCCATCCATTGGACACCGCCATACGCCGCCAACGATGGTTGTTGTATCCGGCAGCTTCATGACCTGAATTTGTGGGCGGCCACGCCCGGAAATTATGTCGGGCCAGTGGACCGGCAGTGGGGAGTCCGGTGGGGAAAACGAACTTTCTTCGGTTCGCATTCGTTTACTGTATGATTGTGATGAGGAGGGGCCATCGAGGGCGCGTTTTAGGTTTGCGAAGCGGGTGGCGAAGGGGTTGGAATCGGAGTCTGAGTCTGGGGGTTCGAGCGGGCTGGAGGGAGGATGTGTAATTGATGTTTCGACGGGGCGTAAGGTGCATTTTCCTTTTCCTTTTGATGAGTATGGGATCAGAGAAGGCGGTGGCTCATCGTAGTGGGATTCCGGGCTCGAAGAACTATAACGTCTGAGAGAAGAAGCTAGGGCATCAACGCTTGGGCTGGTAGAAGGAGGTGAAGAAGGTTGAGGAAGAGGCTGCAAGTCATCGTCTGGAGATATTCTTTCATGTTTTATCCTCCCAGATTTTCGACCCTTGCCGCCAGTTCTAGGGTGTTCTCTTTTTATTTCCGGTGACGGTTGGGGTGGTGGTGGAAGTCCTGTCGCAACAGCGATTCTGTTATGGATGCTCGCGCGCCGTGATGGCCGAATGGCCAAAAGCAACTTCGCGTTCGCCGGCATCGTTGCTTTTTGGAGCTGCATAAATGCACGACGGTTTTCCCATTGGTACCGCTGGCTCTCTTCCATCAGGAGACAGAGATCCCCTGCGCGCACGGCAAGCATATCTCGTGCCTCTGACTGACTTCCAATCTCAAAGTTCTCATACAGGATCTCCGCAAGTTTGTCGATCGTTACATCTCTTGCGGGGACGCTCTGCGTGCAGATATAATTCTCAAGAAACTTGTAGACTATTCTTGACCACGACTGTGCATTGGGGCGTTTCGGTGTCGGCGCGGGTATCGGTGTCGGCGTCGGCGACTCTTTCTTGATCTGGCTTTTACGCCTGCTGGGGCGGGAGGTCGATTCTGAGGTTGGGGCGCTGGTGGGTGTAGAGGCCTGCGATGGCGACGGCGGCGGTGACTTGACTTCTTTTGCTTCGTTATGTTTCCTTTGCTGCCTCTGCAATATCTCCTTAACCTCCCTCACTTCCGCCGGATATTTTGTGACGCAATACTGGTATACTGGTGTTTGCGCCCAATTATCCCGCATGTCGAATTTCTCGAGCATCTTAACGATCAGGAACCGGTGGTGTCTTTCAAACACTCTCCAAGCAGCAGCGAGGTCGGGACAGGAGGTAGGGGAGCGGTGTTCTTTGTAGTACTCCGTGACCAAGCTGTCCATTGTCCCCCTTATCTTCTTGCCCTCAGTAAAAGAGTCCAAATAAGTATCATCCACAAAACTCCATAGCTCCGCTTTCTCCATTCCCTGTGCGAAGAGGGCCCGGTATTCAGGCGCCGGCTTGATTGAGTACCATCCTGCCCTCCCAAGCACCCAAATCTTAAGGTCATCTTCGCCGGGAATCGCCTCGATGCTGTACGTGTAGACTTTTGGGATGACAATCTCGCGGGCATAAACGCCAGGCGTACGCTCTACAGGACGACCGGTCGGTCAGTAACACATTGACTCACTCATGGGAGTCCGTACCAATTCCCTTCCACTTTCTAGCCACCTTCTGTAGCTTTCCCTTTACTCGAAACGGGCCTTTTTCGGCGACGTCAAACAAATCGACCAGTTCGTCAGAGTGGTACACGGCGACATTGGTAAGTTCCAGAAGTGGCCACTCTTCTTCATGTAGTTCGGGGTCTAGGTCATAGAGACCCATACGTTCGTACATTGTCGCGATGCTGTGTTCGTTTGGTCTCTTTTTGTTCCGGTGGTCGTGCGGCGGAAATGGGGTGTGTAGGTGGGGCGTGAGGCGATCGTTGCATGCAGTAAAGTACGCGTTTTGTGTGTTCAGGAGTCGCGTGTCCTTCAATTTGATCACAGGGTTTTATAAGCGACATCGGCTGAATGAATCGTACGAGTGTTGAACAGTGACGCTGGCGTTTTGTCCGCCCCAACATATATAATTCAAGTCTCCGGTCATAAAGTATATCATTACACTAGGTAGAGCATCCTGTTCCACCCCTTTAACTATCTCAAGCCATCTTAATCCAAATGGACAAGTTCCTAGTCCCCAATCCCCAATACCAAACGCCAACAACCTCTCTATGTTACGATACAACGCAATTGAAAAATGCGGATCCCTGACTGCACAAGATACATTTGCAATCCAGAAATCCTCCCTAAAACGATAAGACTGAAAAAGAAAAACGTGCTGTACATCCGCAAATAAGATACTTAAGTACTTGAGTGGTCCATACATCCTTACGCCAATTAGGCGTAAGCTCTCAGTCTCACCATAACATCCTGCAGTCTTGCTGTAAATTCTGCCTGCGGCCCTGGACCACCATCGTCCTCATCCTCTTCGACACCAAACATGTGCTCATCCACCTTGCGGTGATGGGCAATGAACTCTTCGATTGCTCCCAGAAGCGATTTGAGACTGGAATTGGGGAGTCGTCCACGCGCCTTGTATCGGATGTGATCCTCTTGGCAAAGGTCGCCCAGGAGAACGGCAAGATATCCGAACGCAACGTTGGTGTGTGACTCCTCCATCGAATCCGCCTGTGAGGTGAGACTTAGCATCTACATATTAACATAGAAATCCTAGGACCCGTACCTCTGCAGCACGCTCCAATCTGTCCAGGAATATGTCAAGGAGAATATCAATGGTAAGGGGGCTGCCCTTAATGGACGGAACCGCTAGTCAACTATTAGCATAAAGGAAATCACACAAGTGAAGTAAGGAAACGAACCTTGAACACCAACCACCGCTCTAGCTTTCGACGAGAACTCGGCCAAGTTCATCATCAATCCCAAACTCAAAACGAGCAAGTCTACAGATAATAAACGCTCCTGCTCCTCCAGAGCACCAGACAAAGCCTCAAACTTTATCTTGATCAAAGCAACCAAGCTGGCGATAAATGACGAATCTGAAAGCTTTTCGCAGGCAGAAGGGCGGTTATTTGTGATATTAATGTCCAAACGAAGTAGAAGTAGCAATACGGGGCCAAGATCCACGTCACAAGTCCAGCTAGAAACAACGGAGAATAGCTTCGCGAGGGAGACCAATTCATCGTTGGATACTTGCGCCTCAAGCGAACCATATCCACCCATTGTATACGCTTCTAAAGTGGATACCGGAAGCTCCAAGAGCTGGAGACCGTGAGTCTGAAGAGATCTGGGATATTCCGTTGAAGCGGAGAAAGGACCTAGTATTTCAACCAAGCCACGCAATGCACTTCTGGATAGTATCTCGCTAGAACTCCCATATCCTCGGGATCGTCGGACAATCCCATCCAATACCTTCAGCGCCAATATTTGCGGAGATATGACTTTGACGTTTCCACCCAAGAACGCAGGACATTTCTCCACCAAAGCACGAAGATCAGCGACCTGACTTTGTGCTGCCTTTGATAGGTTTGTTTTCCGGTCCTTTGCAATGACTGTGAAGTCTCGCGTAGAATCAAGCATGCGCGCCAGCATTGACACTATGCCATGTTTACAAACCCAAAGCATCGTCCTTGGAGTGGAATCTTCCTGGAGGAAGCTCAATGCCAAGTATGAGAGTACAAACGTGATAATCTATACAAAGTCAAATCTAGTAACTAAAAGGGCGCGAGGTGTGAGGGTTTACATCGTCCGTCTGGAGATCCATCTTTGATAGCAGCCGTTCATCAAAAGAGTTTGTCCGGAACTTGTAGTTGAAGGTTTTGTCACGTAACCGATTTGCCAACTCGAAATACCTAACACAGCCCTCGTTAGCCGGGACAGTATAGAATACAGATTGCCACAAATCTCACCCCGATCGCTTGGTTCCGAGTGGGCATGTGCCCTCAATGTCCAAAAAGAGATCCTCGACATCGTCAATGAATCGACTATGTTCGCCGGCGGCTCTCAGCTCGTGAATGCTCTTGATCATGCTCTTAGACTTCTTGGTTTCCATGCTTTCCCCATCATGGTCAGGTAGCGCTAGCTGCTCGAGCCTACGCCTGGGTGGTTGCATGGGTTTTATGGATGGAAGTGGAATATTAAGCATATCTTCCAAACTGCCCGCGGGTTCCTCAGTTCTATATGATCTCTCCCGGGCATACGTAACGCGTGGTCCCGCTCTGGCATTCCCGAGTTGTTGCCTCTGGACAGACATGATTGTGACCTCCTGTGATGACGCTTCCTGGGATTCGGGGAATTCCTGTGATTGTAATTCAGACTGTGACCCAGAACCATAGATGTCCGCATCCTGGCTGCTTTCCTGACTGCTCATGCGGTCACTAACATCACTGGCGGACGGTGAGCAACTCTTCTTCCTTGGCCCAGCCTGCCCCGTCCCGAGAACGTCAATGAGTCTTTTCCGAGGTTGTACCATAGGCGAGAGATCATAAGCAAAAAGACCAAAGGGTTCTCCATTCTGTATATTATTCATGGGTGTCTTAATCTTTGACCGGATGGTTGTCTGCATTTTTGCGGCCAGGCGCTTCTTTGCGATCTTCGTCGTGACGGCATTTTGCGATGGATTATCCTCCGGAATGACCTTCAAATTCTTCTCCGCTAATGGTTTAGGGCATTTCTTAACCTCCTGTTTCCGTGTTTGGGGCGATGTGGGAATGACGACTTCAATCTTCTGCATCTGCGAGGGAAGGCGTCTCGACTCTTCAAAAGGTGGTTCCTCTGAAAGTTGACGGGACTGTGAACGAGTCATACGGATGCGTGAGGGGGCGGTAGTGTGGTTACCGGAGGGCTCAACACTAATCGATCTCCGAACTGAAGGCTGTTGAACCGACGCCTTCTCTTTTCCTTTCATAGATGACGAACGACCGGTTGACTTCGTGATCTTTGCGGCGGGCATAAGCTTGTTCGACGGACCTACGGCAGGATCCTCCGGCTTGGATCGAGCTGGGCGCGAGCGTTTACTTTTTGCAACCATGTTTTCCGTCTCGGCGACCGCAACGTTATTCACGGGTGGTTTATCGGCGGTCTTCCCCTTAGGTTTAGGAGCGGGCTTTGGAGGTACAGACGGAACGCGCTTTCGTTTCAATGTAGGTCGAGGGGCCGATAGTTCTTCGTCGTCGTCGCTCGAAGGAACGTCGAACACTCTCAACTCGTCTCCGCGTGATAGCCGTTCCTCGTTAATCAGTTGCGCTGCCGCAGCTTCGTCAGACAGGCCCTCAATTTCGTCCAAGTCCGAGTGCGCGTCTGGGGAGTCCGAGTCGGTAGCGCGGGGTGAAGGTTTGGGCTTAGGAACAGTAGTGGAGGCGGTATCCGATGACTTTGTGTTTAGAACCTTAGGCGCAGGCCTCTTCTTGAACTGAAAGTCTGTCGCATTCTTATTGCTGCTGCTGTTTGATTTTGCTGTTGTCCTGGTTCCTCCTTGCTCCTTCCTAGTAATCGCTTCCGAGGCGGGCAATGGCGACCTGGACACGCTAGGCGATGAGAATATTTCGTCAATATCCGAGAGACGTTTCCTAGTAGGCTTGCCATAAGTAACCGGTCGCCGGCGACGGTTCTGGGCATCTTCCATGGTGGGTGGGTGGATGGTTGTTGCTGGGTGTCGTATTTGTTATTGTTGTTGAAGTTGTCGAGGATGGATGGTTGCTGTGCCTAGGAAACTAAGGAAGTATTCTACGTAGTAGGCGATGCTGCGAGCAGAGCTAGTGCGTGTGGGGGATGACTCGGCTGATTCGCTTCCAAAGCTGTCACCTCGAAGTGCACTAGTATGTACGCCCAAGCACTCCTGTCGATATCAAGGCACAAGTAGTGAATGCATCCTATTCCTCCCTTCCTCCTACTACCCTTCTCCTAATCCTCCCCTTCCTCCTCCTCCTCCTCCTCCTCCTGTTCCTACTCCTCCTCCGCATCCCCCTTTGCCCCTAGCTCCGCCCTTGAGAATGGAGATCCTCTCTCCCTTGCTTATTCTAGAGCGCGACCCTGTAGGTAGGACCTAGTGATGCTAGATAGTACCCCAGGTAAAATATTTTGCATTGAAGCGTTGTTGGTTATGTAAGAGCACTTGCAGTGGCAGATGCTCCCTCAACACCGCGCAGAGCCAGTATTTAAATTCAAGTGAAAATCTACAATAGTTTTGCGTTTAGATGACAAGGTCAACTGTATCGGCAGAAATTGTAACCGTTAGCGTGGCCTGCCAATTCCTCAAAGCTTCTTTTCATAGCTTGGAATGGAGTGGATGGATTGTTTATCGGTAGCTGTCATCTGCCTAGATACATACCGCATACCCCATGTCGAGTAGCAAGAAAAGACTGCGGGGTTTAATAGTATTCTACTGGATGACACCCACAATTGAAGTGAAAATTTTGAATAACTACAGCCACTCAAACCCTATTAAACTTCATGCCATCTCCTGCTGCACGGTCTATATGGCAGCAGTAAGCCACTCCACTTATACAACATTCTGAATGAGTTTTTAGAGAAAGTCAATCGAAATCTACGGCGCACTTTCGTCATGGTCTTCCTCAAACTTTCTCTTGGATCCATCTTGAGTTGAGTGTACTTGGTTTGGAATTATATACACGTTGTGTTAGTTAAGAGCACCATCGATATATCCCAGTCCACCCAAACTGAATACACTCTCACTAAGGCTTATTCTTTACTTGTTCTTCTGCGCTGTTGATCAAGATCATGCATCACCATGGGTTCGATAGAACTTGTGAATACCCAGATCCTCAAAATACCACGCGATAGAAATGAAGTTAGCTCAAAATCTTCACACCATCTTTGCTTCTGACTAAGGTATGTGTCAATCGTGGTTTCCCTCCTCGATCGCACGTTTGTGGTTGCTATTGTGACTTGGAGCGGCAGCGCTGGGTAAGGAGATATTCCGTAGGGGGTACATTTGTGTAAATATTCCATGATTGTTCACGATAGCCGGCGCCGCCAGAGCTTATGTCGTCTACTGCACTATTGCACTATGCTGTGCGCCTGAATAGTGGAGGAAGTCAATATCTCGACGGCTACGTCTACCACCAATCCGAAATTGAATTTGTGCGTAGTTGATAAGATGGCGAATATATATTGGCTGTAGAGTGCACTCGGTCTATGGCGACGGCTCTTTGAGTGGAGTGATATGTACTAAGTGGTGGACTTTCGTCAGCAGAACGCCAAGTACTAAATTTCCGCCCGAGTTCGAGACAAAACAATCCTGCAGTGGCCGCCAATCGGCAGTGGCTTCCAGCCCAGAATGGACCTTGCCGTGGCGGGGGAAGAGGTTAAGTTAGTGGACTTGCGCAGCCTTTGAAAGAAGATATCGTGCGTCCAGCAGGCAGGCTTCGGATGCCCGTTTTGATGGTGTTGGAACTTTCATGCGTGAATGCTGCAATGCTCCGCGGGCACACAGCGGTGGTGTCTATGGCAGGAGCGGTGTGCGTGAGGAAGCCAGCATGTTGTCCTCTCACTCGGCAGTGCGCAAGCAGTCCTCTGCTCTAGAGATTGTGTCCAAACGATGCGACTTCGCTCAAGCACTGAGAACACCAACTACAGAGTCAGGCTGCTTAGAAACACTTGGTTGTCTCGTGCTAATACTTGATGCATAAGCACGGTTTTTTATTTTCGGTTGAACGACGAACGGGATGGCAGAAACCCACCCGGTTTCCGAACAAATAGGATTCATCTGGTAGACATGCGGAACCTCTCGCCCGGTTCCCAATTGTTCTGAGTCCAGTAGGAATAGCTGGTGATGATAGGTCCCCTCACGACTTCCGCTCTTCCAACTCGGTTTCAAAGCGAAATTCGTGTCAGTAGAGTGTTTCTGTTGACATGCTCTTGGAGCGGGAAGAGTTAGCAATTCGGGTTCGTCCATGATCATGACCAGCGATATGAAGTTGCGGGCGAGAGTCAGGCAAGTGCGTGATAGCAGGTGCAGGGGAGAGGTGATGGCCACCAGTATGGTATCACGCAAGTACAACACAAGTGATTGTCTGCCATGTCCCAAAGGCAGTGAACTGCTAAATAAAGAGCTACACACCGCGGCAGGCCGTCGCCCTCACTCGCTACTTATCTCTCGTCGGGACTTCGACAGATCCAGATCTAGGATTCCGATGGCGGGGCCTTCCCCGCCCTCCGCCTTACTTACTACTCCGCCTAACGGTTCTCGTGTGCTTGCTCCGGTGCACTGCACGACCACGTCTCCACTACTTAAGTAGTGCTTAAGAGGGAGCACATGGTAGCGTCGGAGTAGCTACAGGCACCTAGGCTACAAGTAAAAGCCCCCTACCCCCCCCCACATTCTCGTGAAGCCACTGTCCAAGTCTCCTTACTTCCCTCGACAGCTCTTCAGAGAGCCCTCCCAACTCTTTCACTACACCGCCCACCGTTCTCGCACCATGGCAACTCAAGCAACAGTACCCGAGTCTCCCGCAGCTGAGATCGGTCCCAACTACAAAGACTCGAACCCTCAAGCAACGCAAGTCTGCATGTCTCCCCACCCAGCCGCCAGCTAACACCATGGCCTCCGCAGTGTCTCAACTCCAATCCACCACGACAATGTCCACATCCTCCCTCAAACCCCACAGCTAATCGCGTTGTTAACGTCCGCCGCGCCTCTCCACCCCCCGGTCTTACCCCGCACTGACCATATCCAGTATGATTCGCGATAAAAATACCCACCGAGGAGACTTCATTTTCTACTCCAACCGTATCATCCGCCTCCTAGTCGAGGAGGGTCTAAACCACCTCCCCGTCATTTCCAAATCCGTCACTACCCCAACGGGCCGTGTCTACAGCGGAGTCCAGTTTGAGGGCAAGATCTGCGGTGTCTCTATCATGCGTGCCGGCGAGGCAATGGAGCAGGGACTCCGCGACTGCTGTCGCTCGGTACGCATCGGGAAGATCCTGATCCAACGTGACGAGGAGACTTGCAAGCCAAGACTGTTTTACGATAAGCTACCGGAGGATATTGCGGAGCGGTTTGTGTTGCTTCTTGACCCGATGTTTGCGACTGGTGGCAGTGCTACGATGGCGGCGGAGGTCTTGATGAAGAGGGGTGTGCCGGAGGAGAGGATACTGTTTTTGAACTTAATTGCGAGTCCCGAGGGAATTCGAGGCTTTGTGGAAAAGTTTCCGAAGTTGAGGATTGTGACCGCGTTTGTGGATCAGGGGTTGGATGAGAAGAAGTATGTCCTCCGTGTTCCACAGCGAGTGAGTGGTATTGACGGTTGTTGCAGTTACATCATCCCTGGATTGGGCGACTTTGGCGATAGATTCTATTGCATCTAGTGTTTGTAATCCTGTAGATGTGGAGGATACATATTGTAGTTGTTGTACCACGGGGATCTGTTCGGCTGATAGGATATCCCGAGCATGAGTGATGATAAATGCTTCGCGTTATACTGGGTCGGTTCTTGGACCATCTTGCATAAACATTACCAAATGATAACGAAGCTCCTCCCAGTGACATCGAGTGGCGGATGTGATGTGTTTGTCCTATGAATTAGAGTAGACTGTTCAGGCGTGTACGATATCAAATACCTGCCCTCCAATCACAGACAAACCCGATACCAAGAATCAAGATCGCGAGTGACCCGTTGTGAATAAAAAAAGGTAGTGAAATTCTAACAAATAGAAGTTGATGTACATCCCTCTCAGGGTCCATGATCATCCACACAAATCAAACAATCCCCTCCTCCTGCTTCCTTTATCGCATACATTAAAAATCATCGTCTTCATCCTCATCATCATCCACATGCACAGCCCGTCTCCCACTTCCCCCACTACCTCGCCGTAACATCATATCCTCATCATCATCCTCATCTTCCAAATCACTCAACCCATCACCCCCATCATCGTCGCCACCACCCTTATCCCCCTCATCCCTCGAATACACCTGACTCTGGCTCTGCGACTGGCTCTGGCCCAGACGATGGTGTCCCGACTCTCCGCGTCGCGACGACGTCGGTTTCGACGGCTTCGGATTCGCGATTTCATCGCAGGCATCGATCCATTCGCTGTATACATCTACCGCGTGTGATAGATCTGTTCAGCTTAGCGCGAGCGAGGGGAAGAAGGGAGGGGGGAGGTACAGTTTATGCTGCTCTGGAACTGCTGCCCACAGATCTTGCATGATAGTATCCCGACGCCACCCTTCTTGTCGAGTTTACAGGTTACGGAGTCTTCGTGATTGCAGAAGAGGCAGTTAAAGGTTGTAGATAGCGGTTCGCGCTGGGGAGGTATTAATGCGCGCCGGGAGGGAGTGAAGGGTGTGCGGTACCTTCTTGGGGCCTTGAGGCTTGCGCGAGGACTTCTTGCGTTTACCCTTTGAAGCATTAGTGAGAGGGATAAAAGCGTTGGGATGTGAAATACCATTATGGATTAGAGAACGCGGTGGAGTAGTGGTGTTTGTGGTGATGGTCGTGGTGATGTCGGGAGTTGGCGTTGAGATGAGGCTCAGGCAGGTGGAACGACGTCACGCGATGGAACTAGAGTACACATTAAAGTTGCCACGGAGCAATTTGAACTATATCCAATGATGCTCTACTGTACTGTGCTTTAGAGTATTCTATGATCCAATTTCGATAATTATGACCCCGTCGCTGCCTACTTAGGTAGCCGAATGACTGTTATCTGGAGCTCTTATCTACGGCATTATTAGGGCGCATGGTGGTATGTATGATAGGACGTCGTCCGGCGTCTGGTACTACCCAGGATAAATAATTCGGCAGAAATGTGTTTGTGACATTGGTACTTCATAACGACGGAGGAGTTTTTGAAGGCTCCAGTAGGTACAGTGCACTCACTAGTGATTTTTTATTTATTTGTCTTTGGAGATTCTAGATCTTCTTTGGTTATCTTGTTCCTCTCCTTGTTCTCTTCACCGGCGCGACCCACATGCATGCTGGCCAGAGTCCAGCCTCAAGCACCAGCACCCCTCGAGTCTAATACTCCTGTGCTAGCGGTAGATCTTCAAGCCTTGCGGGTATTTGTTGACGGCCTCACGGAGCCTAGACCTCTCATCACGGGGATCGAATGTTTCACAACCCAGCTTGGATAATAGGTCACAAGCACCCCAGGTCTGACAAAATGTTGCTATATAGAGCTGAAGAGCCTAGGTCCATGCTTTAGAAGGTGGGGTACGTCATCGGCGAGCAATGGGGATCTTAAACCAGCTTCTGCCACCACTCTTTCGTTTCCATGCTGGAGACCGAAGTTTTTGACTTGTGATATGAATGGGGCACGTAATAGTACGCATACGGAACGGGACGGGACGAGATTGAATACTGCCTTATCTCGCCCCATCGATCGAGGTCCCAGGATTTGGGTTCCTGGGACGTAGATAGTCCCGGAGTCGGGGATTTTATATTTATGTTTTCATCACATCACGTGCTGAACTTCGGCATGAAGTTATCCTAAGGGCAGCAAAGTTGTGATGCTCCACAGGAACCGTGACCGTGACACTTGCGGGCAGATCCTAAATGGTCTAAAACACTACCGCCATAGTATCAGCAAGTTTTTTCCACCAGTTATACACGCTAAAGTCCTCGGACTCTCCCGGAACTACCACTCAGAGGTCCTAGATCGTTCCGTTCATTGGACGGATCTCAGGACGTTCCGTCCCGTGCGCATCACCAATATCCAACTCCAGGAAAGAACATCCGGCTTGGTGACTGTATTGTGCCTTATCGTGTCCATGAGCTCCTATTTTCAAGCGTTGACATTGCCGCACCTTTGCCGACCCACCGAGAGCGCTTTCTTGCTATACTGCCGCTTTGGATTTCTATACTGTTCGAAACCCGTGGTTATGCCTGGTGGGATCTAAAAGAGTCAGCTCGGAGGACTGATGGGAAACTAGTACGTATTGTTATCGAGTGAGTAGGGTACCTAAAACTTGGGTGCGAGACGGCCGTAGGCGACAGCGGCCCGCAGGAGGCTGCACACGTCGTTGTGGGAGGGTTGAAATAAGGCTCATTTGATTAGATTAATTGTAGATTTGGATGTCGAAAGGGTAGATTATGAGTGACGTATGGTGCGCTGCCAGGTAATTTTGAGATCGATAAGATAAGGGCCCATGTGCATGGATACTTCGTACCACGCGACGCAGATGCCCATAGGGTATTCCTTTTTAGCAAGTAAGATGCTGAGGAGTGAGATGACGAGGGCAAGATAAGATGTCGAGTGATGTCGAGCCAAAGAGTAGCCCGTTCTTGTTTCCCCGCCAAAAGCCGAAAGGTCCCTTACTCCGGCAAATAGACCATCGTGATCAATTAAAGCAGGTACAGCAGTTCCCATTGCCCGAAGAGATGGAAAGCTGCGCGGTCGACATGTATGAGTGTGCACAGTTCGACAGACAACTCACCAACCGCGGGCTGCGTCTGCTCGACCGGCCGATTAGCTGACTTAACTGGGTCTTGGAACTCCACCAGCTCCACCAACGCCATCAGCAGCAGCAACAGCACCACCAGCAAACAGCAACGCCGCCAGCACCGGCAAGGGCGAGCGCGCGTGACATCGATCCGATCTAAACACCCAGGAAGTTATGATACTTTCGGTACTAAGTGGGTAAGTGCCTCAACAGACAAGCTATCCCCTATAAACGCCGTGCTTGCTGCTTCTCCAGCACCCCTCTTCTTTCATACTCTCACTCTCTTACCCCTATCATACACCCACCATCTCCTCCTCCTCTACTGTTACACACTGTCCCCGCTATGTCAGAAACCACAGAATTGCTTCAGAAACTGCTTGCAGCTGTCAGCGCTATCCAACATGATCAGAAAGCTCTCGCAGCTGCAGTCGATGCAATTAATGGTCGTGTCAATGCTTTGGCTGATGTGAAGCAGGTCAAGGATGCAGCTCGTCCGAAGACACCGGTTGGCACGAAGGTCGTGGTACCTCCCCAATCACCGTCAACAGAAGAACAAGCACCACCCTCTGAGGTGACGCTGTCTGGATCAACCGTGCACAAGAAGCCGACTACCTCCAGGATCATTTTGACGACCTACCCTGGCCAGAGCGGGATTGACCCCATTATCATGAACTGGGGAGCAAAGGATCCGGCCAGGCGTGGTCCAATTGTTGTCGGGAGAGGGCCGCAAACGGTCAGACGCAGAAATGGTTCGTTTGTCTTTTTACCCACCTAGTGTCTACCTACATATACTTCCTGCAGATAGCTGTTTGCACGGCGGTTGGCAGTGGGGTATCAGGGAGATAGTGCTGACATAGAGTCTACAATACTACAGCAATTGGTGCCCATGGCGGTTCTTACAGCATATACCATGCCCTTGCTCTCGCAATCAATGAGCTCAAGCCAGATCACAAGCCAGACTTTACCAATACCGAGCCTGCAGTTACTATCGGCCCGTTTCCGCAATGGACTGATCCCAAGAAGATTGTCTCGATGGATCCCTATGGACATCTTGCACCCTGGCTTCACAAGGAATATATCAACAAGGAAGGCGTCGAGATTCGTCCGACAATCGCAATCACGAAGGCGCATATGCACCTCCCAGAACTCGAGCAGTCGGTTAAGGCTGGCCGACTTCAGGTGGATGGCAAGGTTGTTATAAGCGAGCTTGGAGAGTTGGCTGTGACAAAGTTCGCAGTAGAACCCTGCTGGTATCTGCCGGGTATAGCGGAGAGATTTGGTATCGGTACGTTGTTGATAGATTAGCGGGTTGGTTATCGGAGATGATTGAACCTACTCAATCTGTGCCTGATATGCTTGCATATGCATTCGGTCGCCAGCTGTCTGCCCGCTTTAACCAATTCAGAGGATGCAATAAAATTTTCTTGGCTAACAAATATTTCGATATGTGCAGATGAGGGCGCCCTGCGTCGGTCACTGTTTGAAAACACCGGCGGATCCTTTCCAGAACTTATCACGCGTGCTGATATCAAGGTCTTTTTGCCTCCGATCGGCGGATTGACCGTGTATTGCTTCGGAGATCCTGCAAAGATGGCGGATCCTAATGTGAAGCTGGCGTTGCGTGTCCATGATGAGTGCAACGGTTCGGATGTTTTCGGTTCTGATATCTGTACCTGCCGACCATATCTGCTGTTCGGAATCGAGGAGGCCGTGAAAGAGGCCCAAAATGGGGGGAGCGGGGTAGTAATATATTTCCGCAAGGAGGGTAGAGCTCTTGGAGAGGTTACAAAGGTATGTCGATCTACCGTACGTTCTGGTTGAAATCCGGGGTTAATTTTTTTTCCCTGCACATAGTATCTTGTATACAATGCTCGTACGTTGCCATTGGCTCATATTGCCTGGATGCACATCCACGGATGCAACTGACTGGGGTCGTGCAGGAAAACGCGGGGTCGACAGGGCAAGCGAGTATTTCAAGAGGTATGTCGTCTTCCCTGAGCAACTTGCATAGCGTTAAGTATTCCGCATTGCATGGAGATTCTTCTGTTAACAGTACTGCCTAGGACTGAGGTATATCCTCTCATATGTAGTCAAGCATGCTCAAGACAAGGAATCGCTAATAATTCTGCAATATAGAACATCGCAGGTGTGAAGGTGTGTTAGTTCCAAATGGAATAAAAAAACCCCGGGCTTGGTCGCGGATGGTGTTCCGTTGTACTGACGCAGATCTTCCCAGGATATGCGATTCCAAGCGTTGATGCCTGATGTATGTATCCACATCTTTTTTTTCTTCTGCGGGGTATTCCCCTTGTAGCCAAATACTGACAGTGCGGTAGATTCTCCATTGGTTAGGAATCACAAAGATTGACCGGATGCTCTCCATGTCGAAGTATGTTCCCGGAACGCCTATCATTTGCGAAATTTCAATCGCGCAGTCCTGTATCTCGTTATTCCATGCGAGCGTGACGCTCAGAAGGAATGGTTTACTAACATGTATTTTACGCTGTGAAGTATGAAGCATGATGCGATCGTTGAGCAAGGAATCCCAATCATCAAGCGAGTACCCATTCCGGATGAAATGATTCCCGCAGACTCAAGAGTTGAAATTGACGCAAAGATTCATGCTGGGTGAGCCATACTCCTTCCGTAATCCCCGCGGAATCGTTCGGCGAAATTATCAGAATCGCCGAGCGCTGCGGTAATCCATTTTGGCCACTGTTCAAATGCTTACGCTAGGACGGTCTTCTAGATATTTCACCACTGGCAAAGTTCTCAGTATGGAGGAGTTGTCAGCTGTGCAGGGTAGAGCGTGGGAAGATGTTGACCACTAGTGAAGGTACTGGGTTTTGTGGCCTGTACGTGCGAGCGTGGGGTAAGTGTCAATTTATGGAAACTTGATCCTCTCTAACAGAAGAGATAATCGCTAACGGCGCGGTCCGCGGTTGTGAAGTTTTGCAGCATTCACTGAATTTATCGTTTACGACTTCATAACGAAGGCTTGGATCGGAGTACTGAAGTACTATGTACTAGTCTTTTGTATGAGAGGCACCATAGAAACCAAAATACTATCTACCCGCCATCATGGGATCTGCACTGGCATCGATCAACTGGTATTTTTGCGATCGTTGGCGGTTCTTTTAATTCCATTGCAGGCCACACAATGCTAGCCGTGTTTCTGATCCAGGAACAACGTGGAGGAATCTAAGGGACTAGCACACGACTCAACTCCGATACATGTACAACTAAAACAGATGTCATCTTTACCGTGGGGTATTTTTCATCCTCCGATCGAGATTTACCCCTCGTGACGGAGTTCTGGGTCGTAGCAATACACCATTTTGACCTCATCAAGAATATTTCATGATCGATCGATGGGTGGGATGTGTAGATGCTTCAGTGGGGAATTGGGGAAGAAGGCAGTCCATTTGAAAACATCAAGATGCACAACGGTATGGGGAAACCTTATTGTGCAGAAGGCATCGTGGATCGTGAATACATAATAGGTAGGGTTGTTCCATAACGGGCTTTGATGTTCAACTTTTGATGTTACACGGCGCAAGTGTGAGATGTATACTCCAAAGTAGAACTTTCGACAGCGCACTGTCGTGAAAGGCCGTTCGCCGGCGATTAGGAAGTCGCAGTGGATTTAGATTGGTAGTACGGTAGCGAAACGATCACTCCCGTAACTAATGTGAGATTTTATAGGCACTGTATTCGGTACACATAGTTTGCTTTTCTCGTATGTACTTCTGGCAGGAAATTTAGCAATGTGTACCTGTCTCTTTTCTTCTTTTTAACCTAGCATCTCGAAGGGGTTTTCCTTGTACCGAGTACTTAACATATTGGTGCATTTTGTGTTCTCTTCACTCAGGTATGACGACAAATTCCATCTTGCTACGCCGTGAGTAAGGACGCATGATAGTACCGGTAATGTTTTATTGGGCGCTGAGACATGTAGCGCAAGGAGGCTTATGTATAGCGGCCCCGAAGCTGAGGTTTTGGTAATTTGAAGTAGAAGTGGACTCTCCATACAATGACGAGAGGTAATACGTACATAGTATATCTTCGATCACCTCATGTCTACCACCCGAGGGGGATGACTCTGTTCCATAAAGTACTCGAGTAGAGGACAAAACAGTCTGATGGAAGGATAGATGGAAGCATCACCGGTTGGTTCAAAATATCATGAAGGTGGTCCATCTGTAACCTAACCCCATCATCCGCTTCGGTGTCCGTGCGGATGGTGGTTCCAGAATCTGGGCAATTTTCTAGCGGCTCGGATATCGCTTACGACTTCCCACAGGCGAAGAAGTTGCTGGGAGGGTGACAGTTGTGGAATGATTTGAAATTTACCCGTTGACTTCTGGTGTGGTGGTAGCGGTGGTGAGAAGTAGGATGGGTACAGTTCCGGCATGTACTCTTTAAGTGATGCTGATCATCTATTTCTCTGGGGATGAACTGCTGCATTTCGGGGTCAGGTCTCGCCTTATCGGAACAATGGTACCGAATTATCTAGTGGTGTGGTGGATTTGCCAAAGAGTGGCGAACGATTTTTTGATGAGTTTCTCTTTGCTTCAACGTCTATTTTCTTTCTTCGCCTCTCCCCACCATGTACTACATAATGATTATATACCCCCTTGCGGATAAATTGCGTGTTGCTTTACCTACAACCCGTAGTATAGGTATAATAAACTAGCAATGCAGACGCGAGCTAAACGTACCCAGAAACGAGCTCTATGCCTCTCTACTTGGACGCTCGTGCGATGAGTGGGTAAGCATAATACAGCCGGCAGATACGTATCGTAGGTAGCAGGAAGAAGTTCCTTGTACCATAGCTCAATCAGCACTTCCGCCGGCTTGCTCTAATCATCCAAAGGTAACGGAATTGTTTACAACAGCGTTTGTGGCACGACGGGGAAGAGCTATGCTGTCGCCCGTAAAGTTTTACGGATGATAAATGTGGCCGAGAACCATGCGGCGTTTTGCTTCTCTGTTTTTCATGATCCACGTTGCTGCTGCTGGAGTGGTGGGAGAAGATGATGAAGCTCTCCGCCGCTAGAACATTTGCAGGTTTAGCCACCACCAAAACATCTCTGCTGAACATGCACTGCACTGTTGTCCCCATTCGTTGAAAGCAGCATCAGCATATCAGAAAATCCGCAGCGTGAAGGAGGAGGGGCAGGGAAATCACCCCTGACCGTCGTGTTGGTCTCTGCCCTCTTGCGAGACATTTCCTCCTGTCACTCATGATCACTGCAAAGGTCGGCCATCCATCCTGGGTTTTTTAGAGTGTGTACTCCCTCTACTACACCGCTCACAAGTACATACTTGGCGTGTGGGGAGAGTGAGTGAGTGTCATTTATTTTAGTGGGAGTTGAGGCAGAATTCGAACGGCGAATTTACTGGCGGGGTGCAAGAGGTCTGAGTTTACTACTGGTGGGCGTACTGGCGTGGATGGGCGGAAAAGTGGGAGAGCATAAGAACGACGAACCAACGACATCATACCATCTCATCTTCTGCGACCACGCAGTGCTTGTGAGCAGAAGAACAGGGAGAGTTCTATCGTTCTCTCTCCACTCTCCACGTCCGTCGTAGAAAAAGAGTCCACGACCCACCTGCTGGAGGGGTTGACCTGCTTCTGATACCTGTAGATTTTTGTTGTATTCCTGCGGGCTGAAGTCACTCTTCCTTGCTTCACGTTTCGAGACTTATTCACACAAACATCCTCGCCCGCCACCGCCCCCCCGGCAGAAACAAGTACTTAGCGACGCCGTCTGCTTCCCCATTATTCGCAACGCCCGCCAAGGAAACTCCCACCACCACGACACACGACACCCCAGCAGCTACCAGCCAGGAGACAACAAATCCATCCACCACCCATACTTAAACATAACTCCTTCCAGCTAACTTATAACAACAAAACGCTCTCCACCACCACCATCACCACCATCATCACCAGCACCCGAACAACCTGCCTCACTGCCTCGTTGCCTTACACTCGAGAATCAATAAATACCTTGCCAAACATTATAGGATATCGCACCCACTCCACGGCCTGACCCCCGAAGTCATCACCGTCAGAATAAATCCCGCATCGAACGCGTCGTGGACAATCTATCGGTATCACCGTTACAGTCAACGAAGCATCACCAAAAACAGGTTGTTGCAACCTAAACACGAAGTTGTCACCTAACCCTTCAGCAACCTAGCATCCACACCAAAGTAACACGGATCGATTGGGTTCACCTACCGGCTTTGTCCAACCCATCATCTGGAAAGGAAGCACAAATAGCCGTTCAACCTTGTTTAGCAGCAACTACAGATCCCACGACCCACTGCTATTTTATCACTCCCACGTCATGTCTTCGAATAAGAGAAGGCGCTCTTCCGACGGCAGCTCCACTTCATCCAAATTCGCAGCCGTCTCAGAAGAGCAACCTCCATCAAATTCGATGTTTATCTCGTTACCAGCACCACGAATACCTGCAGCGTCGTTTCCCGTGAAACGACGCTCACCACTCACACCTCCCTCTGTTACGCCGCCATCGGTGACAGTGTCTGATTCTACGACCATGCAACGAGCAAGAGACAGATGCAGGTCACCAAGCTCGAGAGCGAGTGCTCTTCTTGCAAAAGTGGCGGTAGTCAGCTCTGCTCCGGGCACAGTTCCATCATCTCCAAGATTATGTGCCGCCAACTCTCTAGACTCAACCAACTCTACTCCACCAGACGATTCAGGCCAATTTCAGTTTTCATCGTCAAAGCAGCTTCCGGAGAGCCCAGATGGTTAGCCAAACCACCTCCTCATTAACTCTACTCGAGCCTCATTACTGACCTTTTGACTAGGAGGCTACGTTAGTTTCCCAATGTTCGAAGCCTTCGAAAATTATGGCCAGGATGACGACGGATCTGTCTCACCAAGCCATCAGTAACGGAACCCGGTGGAGTTTAAGGGATCTTCGCCATTCAATTTTACCCATTCCGGTAACAATTGGATCGTCTGGAGTCTCCTCAGGATAGGCCATTTGTTTTATACAACATTGTGGCGATTTTTCATTGTCATTATTTTCCCGTAGCTCGGACCGAAGCGCGCTCAACGGATTTACATATTCTTCGGGTTTAATCGACTGTCGGTCCCTTCTGTACTATCTTGAACCGACCATTCTCTGTTTGATATCTATCCATCTATTCCAGCCGCGGCGCCTTCTGCCGATTCGGGGTAGATAGTGTTCGGTTGTTTGTTGATTTACGCATTTGTCTCTTGGCACTTTTTGGACAATTGAGAGAAGTAGCCTGACACCACCTTACGGATTGTTCCTTTGTCCTTTCATTTTGATATGACTATCACGGCTTATTGGAAGGTGTTTGATTGTTTTTTTTTGATTTGAGGTGTTTATTGGCTGAATAGCATTATACATTTCTGTGGCGCCTGGTTGTGGTGTGATTCTATACTGGCGCGTATTGGCTTTTCTTTGTTTGCTTGTTGTATCTACTGGGATCTGTGTTTATATTCGTTTTGTATGGCGGGTGATTGCGGTAGTGGTTGCGGTAGTGGTTGCGGTGGTTGTTATGGTGGGAGGGTTGTGGGAGGGTTGTGGGTTATTTTACTTTTCTCGCCACACCATCTGTTCAATAGCACTCAGATAACTCTCAGATAGCGCTCAGCAATCTGGTCGAGCTCATCGATAAGAATTACAACCGAGAATAGAATGCTCAGCAGGAATGCATCGTCGAGTTTGCAACCTCTCCGTGTTTTTTATGGTGCTTGCGCGTCTAATGCCTCCGAACTCGTCCGGATACCTGCTTCAGAGAGGCTGTGTTATATAGAAGAATTATTGTGTGGGTTGCACGGATAACAGAAGAGCAACTCCTTCCTTTGCAGCCCGCAGAAGCAAAGCACGCATCTTGGTGGGATTTTGCGAAGATCGTCTCCACAGTTTGTTTATTTCGGTGATTGAGATGCAGGGATTGGAGGAGTGCAGTACTCTAGTGGCTGATGGCCGAGCTAGTGGCTGGAGTGGTGGTGCAGAAGAATGGAAGGGCAAAACCCAGTTAGTGCCAGAACGCAGTCCTCGTGTTGTGCGATTCTCGCAAGTTTGTGGGTAAACGAGAGACCCCAACTAACTACTAACTGCTTTTACAGCAAAATAATATCCCATCGCCGGCCGCTACACCCAACCGTTCGCCCTACGTCCCGCCGAATCCTCCACGCGACGACTGGTAATTCGACCTCCGCCGTTCCTTACGTTCCGCTTTCGATATTGAAATTGTTGGCGGATTTTCAGTACTGGTGGCTGACATTGTCCTGTTTTTTCTTCAGACGAAAACAGCACAGGATGGCCGTAGGAAAGAACAAGAGACTTTCCAAGGGAAAGAAGGGTCTTAAGAAGAAGACCGTGGACCCTTTCACCCGCAAGGACTGGTACAGCATCAAGGTGAGATTCAACAGCTCAGCTCACCTACAGCACAGCTCCGACGATCTAGGAACTAATACTTTATTATCATCTATAGGCTCCCTCCACCTTCGCCATCAGAGAGTAAGGCCTCCCTGTCACCGGTTACTAGTGAATATGCTTGGAGGTGGAATCGCGGTATTGGAATGGGATGAAGAAGCTGACGGGATGGTATCATGGCAGTGTTGGGAAGACCTTGGTCAACCGTACCACCGGTCTCAAGAACGCCAATGATGCCTTGAAGGGTCGTATCCTGGAAGTCTCCCTTGCCGACCTCCAGAAGGACGAGGATCACTCCTTCCGCAAGGTCAAGTTGCGAGTCGACGAGGTCCAGGGCAAGAACTGCCTGACCAACTTCCACGGACTCGACTTCACCTCCGACAAGCTCCGCTCGCTGGTCCGAAAATGGCAGACTCTCATTGAGGCTAACGTCACTGTCAAGACCACTGACGACTATCTCATCCGCCTTTTCGCCATCGCCTTCACCAAGAGACGACCAAACCAGATCAAGAAGACCACCTACGCACAGACATCCCAAATCCGGGCTATCCGCAAGAAGATGGTTGAGATCATCCAGAGGGAGGCTGCTAGCTGTAACTTGGCTCAGCTTACCACTAAGTTGATCCCTGAGGTTATCGGTCGTGAGATCGAGAAGGCCACCTCTGGCATCTACCCCCTCCAGAACGTGAGTTGCAGCTTAAGGACCCTCTGCTGTACAATACACCTATCTAACGGTGTTTTTACAGGTCCACATCCGCAAAGTTAAGCTGCTCAAGCAGCCCAAATTCGATCTTGGTGCCCTACTCTCCCTCCACGGTGAGTCGTCTCAGGATGACGCAGGCCAGAAGATGGAGCGGGAATTCAAGGAGACTGTGCTGGAGGAGGTGTAAATCTGTTCTTTGGGTAGCTTCAAAAATTTTCATTCAGATCACAAAAAGTTTCGGCCGTTCTGCATGAAATAGCGCCCGTCCTCGCCGAGATTGCATATATAACGACTTCTTTCGGTTTGGATGGGTATTTCTGGTGCGGGGTTTCTTTGGGGAAATAGTTTAGGCGTACGTGCGACTGGTTCTGGTAAATAAAGCCTTGTCGTCGGTTGTGCTTTTGGTGCACAAATGAATCTTTCTAGCGGGTAGTCGTATCCCATGTTGTGCAATTGTGTATGGACATTTCCTTTTCACGTCCAAAGACCCATTTCTACGCCATGTTACCAACTAATTGAATTACTACGCAGCTCTGATTGCTGTTGAGTGCCACTTTCATGCTTGCCCAGCTATCCTACCACGTGGTCACTGTACTAGCAAGGTTTAGAGCTCTGACGTTGACGTTTGGACCATCACAGCTACACCTCACCGTACCTCACCGCACCTCAACCTCAGTTTCTTCATAACAGAAACGCAGAACAAGCAAGAACCATGGCACCACCACCTGCTTCGGAGCCAACCATCAAGATCCTCCTGATCGGCCCCTCAAACTCGGGGAAAACAGCACTGCTGCTCCGCTATGTGGACGACATCTTCGATACTGACTCGGCGACTGCCACTATCGGCGTTGACTTTCGTGTGAAGAAGCTTTTAATAAATGGAAAGCCGCATAGGCTACTCTTGTTTGAGTAAGTTTTTCATCCCTCCCTCCCTGGGAGTTAACTGATATACTGACCTGAGAAGTACTGCCGGACAAGAGAGATTCCGCACCCTGACCAGTTCTGTACGTCTTCTTGTCCCTATTCTATGGCTCTTCATTTTGCAGTACTATAAACTAACCTGGAGAAGTATTACAGGAACGCCCAGGGGTGTATCTTAGTTTATGATGTTTCCAACCGGGAAAGCTTTCTCAGCATGGAGCACTGGTTCGAAGAATGCGCAAGGTATGCGGAGCCAGATGTGGTGAAGTATCTCGTGAGTTCTGAAACAACCTATTCAGAGCGAAATATGTGGCTGATGAAAGACCTTATAGGTCGGGAGTAAGATCGATAAGGTGGGCGCGAGGGCAGTGACAACGGCAGAGGGAAAGGCATTGGCTCATAAGTTTGGAGCCGGGTTTGTTGAGGTTAGCTCAAAGACTCGGGAGAATGTGAAGACGCCGTTTGTGGATATGGTGGATCGTATTGTTGAGAATCCCGAGTTAATGAATTCGACAAGGAGGAGGAGGGAAGGGGTGAATTTCGAACAGGGAAAGAATGAGGGCGGAGGCACGTGTGCCTGTTAGAGATTGCTTTTGTGGATGGTCGGGGTGAGCAGCTGAGCATTGGTATAGCGACTTTTAATTTTTTTTAGGACACGGGGAGATGCGATTGCGAAGTAGATTGTAGTGAAGTAGACGATAGATATCCTTCTGACATTCCGGGGGGTTGGTTTACTGTACACTACATAGGTACTGACTGGATATCTGGAGGACGGTTCTATTCTTTCTATGATTCTATGACGATGTACGGTATAATGATATATGACAATATTTACTGCTCATGGTCCTTCTGTAACCATTCCAGTACCGTTTCTTTAAATTCATGTGGTTTCTCTGACATAACTGCCCATCATTAGCACCCATCACTCGACACTGCATTCCAAAGCTGGAACTCACCCCAGTGACCAGAATCGATATCCTTTATAGTAAACATCGGAAAGAATTGTCCGATAATGGGGATAACCTCATCCGGAACGTAATGGCTCTTTGTACCCCTCACAAATAATGCGGGTTTGGTACACCGGACCTTATCCGGGTGAAATGGGAAGTTACCAACAGTATCCAACGCACTCCGCAGAATATTAATGGGGATCCTGAACTTTAGAAACTCCTCCCCCTTTGGCCGCGTTAGGTTCGTTAAGAGGAACTGCCGTATTCCAATATCCTCCTCAAACTGCTTTAGGATTGCGTCGGCGTCCGACTGCTTCTTGATGCGTACACTTTCGATCCGACGCATGGCTTGTACATAGTTTCCAAAAGAGGAGGTGAGCGTAGCCTCGATCGGGGTGTTATCAACCGAGATAATCTTGGAGATGAGGTTGGGCTGGCGCAGAGCGACAGACATGGCAACCTTTGCTCCCATCGAATGTCCCATCAGTATCGTGCTCGGGTCGAGCTTGTGGTCGTGGAGGAAAGCCTCAACATCCGCTGCCATAGCTTCATAATCGTGGCGCTTCACATGTGGGCTATCGCCGTGGTTGCGGAGGTCTAGGGCGTAGACGGAGGTGTTGAGGTCTTTGGCGAACGCTCTGGTAGATGGGTTGGCGACAGTGGTGGATGGCGGGAGAAAAAGTAATGACCTTACTTACTGATGGTACGGTTGTTTTGTTTGGAACCGAAGAGGCCGTGGAGGATTACCATAGGCGAGTTGGAAGCCGGTTCTGAGGAATCAGCGGGAGGGTCATGTCGGGTGAAGGCCAGTGGGACAGTCTCAATGGTGGTAGAGTAGAGTCGCAGAGCTAGGAGTTTCGAGACGGGTGCGGCACGATTGGCGTTGCATAGAAGGGAACTGGAGAGTAATGGCGGCATTGTTGGGATGTGTAGCCGGAGGTGGAGGTGGAGGTGGAGGTGATATGTTCGTGGTGTTGACTTTATTTAACCTTTAACCTGGAGAACAGGATTCGAGTCCGTCCTTGGCACAACAGCCACTAACGTTCTCCGCCTGCCATACAGCCATACTCACTTGGCTACTCACTCCCACCTTTCAACGCTACAGCTATCCACCAGCTCGCCGCCCGCACATACACCCCGTCCTCCTTCTCTCCTTCTTCTTCCTTCTCCCCGCCACAATGATCAACCCTACAGCTTTAGCCCAAAGGACAAGGGCCTGTATGTACCGACTACTGCTGCCCAACGTTCTAGAGAATTAGCTAACATCCCGCAGCGGCAAACTTGCAAGATGCTTCCAAGCGGGTCATCAAAGCCTACCGTGACTGGTACCGTGCTGTAAGAAGCCCTTCCGGTTTTAGCTCTGATTTCCGCGCCCCAATTATTCCCTAACGGTAGCGCAACAGGCTCCCGAGATTGTGAACCTCTACGTCCTCGATATGCCTGTTCCTGCCGTCCGCTCCAAGATCAGGCAGGAGTTTGAAAGACACCGCTATATAAACCAATTATCAGTCGTGGATGTACTTATCACCAAAAACAACATGGAATTTCAGGAGACAATGAACTACTGGAAACAGATTCCACAGCTCATGAAGTACTTTCGAGCGGAGGAGGACCCAAGGAGTATCCGTCCCCAGGACTTTATGACTGCCTTCCTTGAGGTGCGTGCTATTTACCTATATGAGAACTAGGTGGCATACTAATAGTAACAATAGAATCGCAGCAATTAGAAGTTATGTTAGATACCAGGGTTACTTCAAGACGAGATCATGGCGCTATACATGTCTTCGGGCAGTAGAATAAAACATGTTGCTCTTCATTTTTACAGATGTCCAAACGCCAGAAGATACCAAAGTGCCAGCACAGAAAAAAGTGTACAAGACTACCCTCCAACAAGCATATATTACCCACTGCTTCCGTCGTTCTTTCCGAATGTATTTCTGGCCTCGGTAAAGGATTCATGGACTACCTCACAAAGATCGTTCAGATCATCAAGACCCTTCATCAATGCATCCACTGGCCGACATTCATCCTCAAATTCAGCTGTAGTTTATGTGTAAGCCAGCCAATTTGATGTAGTTTATATGGCTAGGAAGACAAACGATATATCTGAATCCTCATATTCATGTGGTTCTCTGAGGGATGTGGTATTGAGTATCCGCACAACTCCACCTTCGGGCTATACATACATTATTAGCCGGGTTCACTAACCGGGGCGGTGGGAGATCCAGTACTTCTTCATTATCATGTATCGGAGCGCATTTCCGAGTGTGTGGTCCTCATCTTCGATCTGGAAAGATGCGCAGCCAGGTTCCTCTCCCGGCAGCTACAATCTCCCATGTTAGCCACATCCTCAAATGCACACTGCACCACCCAACCAATCATTGAACTCAATCCCATCGGCGACTAAAGAAAGACCCTACATACCACTTTGATCCTCAATTCTTGTTCCTTTTCACCATTGATTTGCGTATCCTCTTCCGTTTCGGTCATATGGGTATCTTGTGTAGGTTGAGAAGTAGAGTCGTCGGCCATGGATGCTGTATTGCTGTATGTAGTGGGGTGGATAGTGACGGAAATTTTATGGTTCTAGCCAAACCCTTGCATCCGGGTAAGACCAGATGCAAGATGCATCTTGTTGAGCCGCAACACCATCCACAAGGGTGTTCGACTACAACTACGTATAGTCACACATTTCTCATTTTCTTCTATTGAATGCAAGCGCCTTTTCTTTTGACCTCCACAATATGCGAGGTTCGACATCATGGCTGTCAATTGCAGCCATAAACTTTCTTCTGCCCCTCGGCATCCTCATGTTCGCCAAGGGTTTCTTCCCCTATAAACCATTTCTCCCTGGTCTGGCGGTTTTTAGTGAGGAGGATGTTCAGACCCCGGCGCCATTTGATAAGGTCGTGTTTATGGTCGTCGATGCTTTGCGAAGGTGCTTGTTGCTTTTCCAAACTACACGGTTGAAGCTAAAAGGGCGGTGATCCAGTGACCTTGTTTTTGGCGAACGATCGGGGTTCAAGTTTACTCAGAGGCATGTTTCTCTGGTGTGCTTTTATTATACATATGCTGAGAATGGTTAGTTTGATCTCCAGTGGGCATGCGATTCCGTTCACCGCCCATGCGGCTTCCCCGACAATCACAATGCCGCGCGTGAAAGCTATCACTACTGGTTCTATCCCCGGTTTCCTGGACGTAATTCTGAACTTCGCGGAGTCCGATACTACATCTTCGCTTGCGCAGCAAGACAACTGGTTGGCACAGATCAAGGCGAATGGAGGGAAGCTGGTTATGTACGGAGATGACACGTGGATCAAGCTCTTTCCAGGAATGTTTACACGGAGTGATGGGACCTCAAGTTTTTTTGTCTCTGTGAGTCAGAATGCTGCAACGTAGACAGGCGGGATGCTCATAGGACGCGGATAGTAGGATTTCACGGAGGTCGATAACAATGTTACTCGGCACATCGACGATGAGTTAGTGCGGGATGACTGGGATGCTATGGTTTTGCATTACCTTGGTTTGGATCATATCGGACACAAATCGGGTCCGCAGAGGTCAGCGCTCTACTAGCCCATCGGCAACCTTGGCTTACTTATGAATATCAGCGCATTCATGCTTCCCAAGCAGGTGGAGATGGACGGGATTGTTGAGCGAATATATACTGCCATAGAAACGCAGCCACATCTCGGCTCAACCCTTTTCGTACTCGCCGGTGACCATGGAATGAATGATGCCGGTAATCATGGTGGCTCCAGCGAAGGAGAGACATCCCCAGCACTTGTTTTCATGAGCCCAAAGCTGAAAAGCATTGCTTCCACCTATGAAGTCCCACTGAAGGCCCCGATTAAGCCGCGCAGTGGAGAGTTTGGATTTTATAATACAATTGAGCAAAGCGATCTTGCGCCTGTTATCACATCGCTCTTGGGACTGCCGGTGCCGAGGAACAACTTGGGTGTCTTCATGCCAAAGTTTTTGCGGCTATGGAAATGTATGTAATGACCTTCATGGAACTGACTATATGCTGACGAAAATCAAGCGGAGGAAAGAGCGGATGTAATGATGAGGAATGCAAGACAATTGCGGTCGATTGTTGTAGTTGCATATCCCGAATTCGAACGGTTATCGCAGATGCCCTATGTACCCGATCACCAGTGTAACGATTCACCTTCGGACGTAGAGGAGCTTGCTTGTCTCTGGAGAGAAGCAACGCATCTCTTAGAAACTTGGGACAGAGATAACATCGTCGACACCGCAAAGCCAGCTATAGACGAGTCTTTATGGAAGGTAATACTTCGCCTATCAGCGTAGTGTACTAGAGCTAATTGAAGATCAGCTTTGTACACGCTACCAACAGATACTTTCGGGGGTGGCCAGCAATTATGATCTAAGACTGATGACAGGTGGTATGGCAGTGATGGTTGGTGCAACAATTTTGTCCGTGGTGAAGCTTGTTCCCTCGATGGGCGAGTCTATCTTGGCGAACCTGACATTCCTTGCCATGACAGTCGCATATGGTGTCATGATGTTTGCAAGCAGTTTTGTAGAGGAGGAGCATCACTTTTGGTATTGGGCAGCTTCAGGGTGGTTCATGCTCCTGTTCCTGAAAGAGTATGTTGTATAGTGCGGCCATATAATCCACCCCCACTAATGCGAGCTTGCAGCAGGAGAAAAAGCAATAGCAGGTTTAGTCTTGTCTCCGTTCTCGTTTTATTGCGTATCATCCGGCGTTGGAACCAGACAGGTAGTTACACGGGCTCTTACTCGATATAGTATACTAAGTTTTACAGGTCAGAAGTTTGCGGGTGCGCCAGATATCGTCAAATCTTACTTTCCAGAACATACAACAATCCTATGGGTGCTGATCATTGTGACTTACTTCGACGTTTTGATGGGCATGTGGCGGTATGGTTTCCGGCGTGATGGTTTCTGGCATGCTGGCAAGGAAATAGCTGCGTTTACAACTGCGATAGCGGCTTTTGGGTTTAAGTTGTCATTTGCAGCATATGATGCAATGGAACTTATTCCTGCCTGGTTGATGTTTGGGGTGGACTTTCTCGCAGAAGTCCCTTTGGTCAACCAGGCGAGAGCAGTGTTTGTAATGGTTGGTTTAGGAATGTTATACACTTACATCTTCAAGACTGGTCCAGCGGCAACAGCAGGCGGTAGTGGAACGCCCTCCATTGCCTACCAACCACAACCGACAGATCTAGACGACCATGCTGCCATTTCCATGAGGGAATTTACCGATATCTTCCTTCTCACACAAACCCGTTTCGCCAACACCCCCCTTATACTTTTGTTCCGCCTTATTTTCCGGCGCCTCGAGTCTCTGCAAACACTCTCAGCATTTGAAATCACACTCACCACCCTGATCCTGCAACACGTATCCTTCTTTGCACTCGGCGGTGCAAATGCAATCTCCAGCGTCGATCTGTCGAATGCATACAACGGAGTGGCGGGATATAACGTGATAGTTGTTGGCTTCCTGACCTTTGTCTCAAACTGGGTCGGCCCCCTTTTTTGGGCTTCCGCTGCGCCTATGCTTCTCCGGAAAAGATATCCAACGGAAGCAGGAGAGGTGTGGAGGAAACATGTCTTGGTGATGACGGCTTTCTTTGCGGTTGCTGGATTGGGGGTAATGGCGGCGTGTATGGCGTTGAGAACTCATCTGTTTATTTGGACGGTTTTTAGCCCAAAGTATTTGTATCTAATGACGTGGGGTTTGGGATTTCATATTGTGGCCGGAATGGGATGGGGGAGCTTTATGATGGCGGTGAGTAGAAGGTAGACTTTGGGGGTTTTGGTCGGGGGAATATGTAGGATAGAATATGATCGGGAAGGTATATAGACGGCAGTATGTTTCTCGAGATGAACATAGGTTGGAATGAAACGGAGAATAGGTTTAAATTACAGCTTTCGACTGCTGTTCAGCTAAAGGTTTGGTGTGACGAGGTTCTGTTTCCAGAGAGTGGTACAAACATGCATTACCCACAGGTATCAGTCCCTATGAGACGGAACGTTATTATTCTAAAACAAAAGCAATTCCTGAACTCACAAGAGTTTCGGACCAGAATAACCACGACCTCACTTCCAATTTAACACGACATAGCAACAACACCCAGGCGATACTCTATATCCAACCCCATCACTCGCCCTTCCGCATGCTCTTCCTAACCCGTACCAACTACACACCCTCCTCCCTTCGTTTGCTCACCAGCCGTCGCAAGTCAAATTCTTTTAGCGACAGTACGCCGGAAGACTTGGAACGTTAAAGAGGTCACCACGCGGCGCATTCGTCACCAAACACTGCCACAGACCATCAGGATGAATTATGAAGGACGAATGTGAAATATCCCGCGGGCGAGTGCCGAACACAGCATAGGATTACCTCCATGTGATCACTTTGGAAAGAAGCTCCAAGTGATCCAAGAATAACTTCGAGATACCTTATGTACCAGAGAAGACGCTCACGCAGGTATTGGGTCTAGAAGAATCCAGTGCCATATCGGGGAGCCGAAAGAGTCCGCAAACGAGGCCTTACCCCACACGCCTTGCGAACCAATCGGTCCAAACGAAGGTGTGTTGAATGCCTCCACATGTAGCACCATATAAGCCAGGCAATAAGGGAAGGGGGATGTTTTTGTACTCTACTGTACGAGACAGATTGAGAACCTGAAGTCGGGTGCAATCGGTGTAAACCTGTGGGCCCACACCCACCCAAATCCTATTAAACCCAACGCCGTCTCTTCCCTAATTGCCAGTTTATACAGTAGAGACACGGCACGGTAAAGCCACGGTGTCTTTTCCCATCAAAAATATTCCTATCACAGCTCTGTAATTGATTTAGTCACAAACCGATACAAAGTCGACTTACGAGGTGCGACGTCGTTCCACGGGTTATCATGTCACTTCACAGCCCGGTGTTTTATGTTCCAAACGTAACGCTAGAACTTCACTCCCCATCACTCGGCACATGTTATTTAGTCGGTACGTCCAGAAACTCGAACCCCAGGACCTAACGGCCCGGTCGCGGCCCACTAAACCAAAATAATGTCTGGGGTCGAACGAGGCCTAGTAGTCTCAGAGTGTGGTATCACAGCATTTGAGACTAGAGGCCCATCAATGTCGTGTAAAGTATTGCAAGAATCTATACCGCTCAGATCCACCATGTCCCCCAGGGAGTGTTGATCCACCGTCTCGCCCCCACTGAGACAACCTGCATGTCAAACCATACAGAGGTTGGAGAGATAAACAAACCAACATACCAGGAACAAAAATAACAATCGACTAATACAAGATTGGAATTGTAATCCAGGGAGCGAGCTCATTCGTCCGTCCCGCGCTGTGTCAGCATAAATCCCACTTCTGGAGTCACAAACCTTGTAGAAAAATGACCTTCACCTGGATCAAAAATTGGAGCCATGAGTCCTAGCCCAGTAAGCGGCTGCCAGGTAGATACGGCCCCACCTGAGGTGCTCGGGGTAACTGCCATCGTGGAGGGTCATAGTTTTATCGGGAGCCTGAAACTTCGTAGCAGCTCCGCATTTTCCAGGAACTGCTCGATCCCTACATAATCATACTCACTACATATCTCCTTACTGGTATCGAGTGACAAACCAGTAAGCCGTAACTTGGAGATCAGCATTTCGCGTTCTGTACGTGGTACACAAACTTTCCAACTTAGCCTCACGATGTTCGCAGGGTTGAGTAGATATCGGGTTATGGCGTATTATTGCAGAAGGTCCAGCTTTACTATTGCAGAGTCCAGGTAGGCGGTGAGATATGCAATACACGGCCGATAGACAGGTTAGAGGTTTGACTAGACTCCGGTAACTTGCAAATCCATTGACCGTCTCGACCTTCATTTTCCAGTGATATGAGGTCGCAGTTCATAAGGTAGTAAATTTCTACCTCGTGATGCCAGACGAGACGAGACGAGACTTGAGAAGGTCCCGGTACATCATGTCTCTTTGGCAAGCAGATCTCGAGCCTAGGCTTTGGGCCCGGGTTCTCGAGACATGATGACAATTAGAAGGACCTAATCGTTTCGATGCCTTTTCAGAACTGCATGGATGTCTCTACTCAATGGATGAAAAACCTCCTCAATATATAAAACTAGTTTTAGACTCCTGTTTCCGGTAAAAAAAGGCGTAAGATTGTACAGCTGCATCTCCATCAACATCATAGTGTATCACTCATATAGTCCTAAAAAGTCTCAAGACTTATTAACAAGATCCCAGGATATCCCATAATATCAACAATCTCTTCGACCCCAGGATATCTCGTCTCGTGGACAACACCATGCTAGACGTTGTGCAGCCCTGCTCGGTCCCTTTCGTTTGGGTTGTTGGTGAGGCAGCGTTGTGTAAAGCATCCCGAGAGCAGGGGCTCGTGCTATCTGGAAGATATGAAATGTAGTGAAAATTAGAGATGAAGTTAACATACCCTACTCTCACTAGTTAAAGGCTCATGAGGCCGATCATCCGCGTTGGCCAAGCCTAAGAGGCTTGCTCTAACCCCAATCTAACCAATCAATCTAATCACCTCTCAATCTCACGATAACCTGGAGCGAGTGTTACATGCATTAAAACCGTCTGGAATTATTTGGAGGGGACACCTTCCCAGTGATGAAAACTAAGGTCCCAAAGAAAATATAACTACTCTACGCGCCTCCGTCCGAACGTCCAGTTCCCGCGCGCCTCCATTCCAGTTATGCACACACAGTACAATAACTCTGTACCTGCATGCATATCTGAGCAGAGCAACATCGTCCAATAAAGTCCCCTTTGGAGCGCGTCCGTCGTGCTGCCGAGAGCCCTAACGTGTCTCGCAGAGACATCTCGAGCTGAAACACAAGGACAGCAAGCAGTGCATGATCGCCCGCAGGTAAGGCGTGCCATTTCGCCCGAAACCTGCAGCGGAACCAATCGATTACCGAAGTGCAGCAAGCACCGATTCGCAAATTTCTGTCATCTCCGAAGTCAATGATCCGCACAGCTAAGCGCACTTCAAACAACAAGTATTATTTCAGATCAAATCAGAACCAAGCAAACATGCTCAGATCCTGAGCCATGAAATGTTTTAAAGGGTAGTGCTTCTTCACTCCCAAGTGGGCAAGAGAGAAATCGCCTCTGAAAATACTGCCAAACTTCCGACGCTCCCCAATCCATACGAACGAACCAACCAACATTAGTCCCAACACCTTTTCACCGCACATCTTTGACTATACACAAAGTAATCAGAATCCTATCCCACCCAAACCGTAAAAACCTTTCATGATACAATAACAAAACCCAACTACGAAAAAGAAACTAAAAGAGAAAACATGGACATCGGACTGGGAGGTACCTAGGACAGTAGAGAAACAGAACCCCAATCCCACCAAATGGTAAATACAATTAATTGCCGGGACTCCATTCGTTTCTATGGGGGTATCCACTCCAACTCCGCAGTAAAGGAAAAACAAAGTGGTTGTTAGAAATGAAGTTTCTCATTTCACTAGGAATAGCATCACACCACCAGCTCCACTACCACGACTCCCCTCCTGGCGCCCCAACCTAGGCTTTCCATATCTTCGTATTCTTCTTAGCTAATCTCCTTCAAGCCTCCAATCCGGTCGATATCAACAGAGTCGAAGCGCTCGGTTGCCTGGCTTTGGTAAGGTGGTAGATCCTGCTCCAGAGGCCTTACGAAGCCAACACCGGCCTCACCAACTTGAACCACAACGACACGCCCGGAAACCCTGCGTCCATCCTTGTCCTCCTCTTCTGGAAAGGTGATTCGAATTTCGGGAACATTGTCCGGTGACATTGGCATAGGGGAGGAACTGTCGATTAGGTGCTGTTTTTCAGAATAAACGTAGGTAGAGTCCCGGTTCGTTTGTATCGTGAGGCGACCGTTGTTGCGATTACGCGTAGCGGCATCATACGAAGGTAAAGTTCCGGCATCCTTGCGAGACCTGCGGTGACGTCGAATAATATAAAGGGAACCACCGAGTACAATGCAAAATGCGATAAGGACCACCAAAGTGATGAGAAGGTTCCTCATGGAATTATCATTAGGAGGGTTCCCAATGGGATTATCGTTGGGAGCATCCACTTTCTTCTCATTTTCGTCGGCACGTCGGGGAATTAAAACGGGCATCGCGTATTAGTGACAGTTATATGGTATTGTATTGTATGTGCAGGTTCGTGAAAGTAGAGATATGTATGGCGGTGAATTACAGACAAGTAGCGACCGAAACGAAGCGGAAGTTTCTTGCTAACAAGTGAGGTGGAGATATTATTACGGCGAATAGTGTGGTATTGCAATGACTGTAATTATTTGCTGCTAGGTATTGACATCATCGGTCAGCGAAAGGACGTACTGTAGCAGTTCAAAAAACGAAGTAGGATTACGCGGCCTGGAATCAGAAAACCAAAAGAAAAGCACCGTAGCTGCGTTGTCCGATTGTGCAATGCGAGATGCATGGCAGAGACATATCAAGAGGCTGAAGTTCGCCTATAAAAGCATGACACTAGAGAAGGAGGCACATACATAGTGGAGCAGCACTTATGCTCAATTTAGGTATGACGATTGCTGGCAATTACAAACAGATCGATCGACAACGGTAGTAACGAGCGATTATTGAGAGAGTGAGGAGTTATTCTTCAGAACCCAGCGAAAGAGTGAAGCTGAATATGCTGAAAAATAAAGTTGACACCGCCGCGAACAGAGAGGCCCAGGAGGTTATGGAGGTAGAGGAGTAGTGATGGCGATGGGGTGAAGAGGAGAAAGGGGGAAGCGAGCCTGCTGGCACTGCTTCAGTCAACTTTCCCAAAGGGGATGATGGGGAACGAGGAATGGGAATGATTTCAAGGATGTTCGCCGGGAGATTGCTTCAACGGCTATAAACATCCTAACGGGGAATGGTCAATGCCAGAAGGATGCTACGTCCGATTGTGCGATTATGCGATTGAGGCTATTGGCAATTGTCCAATTGAGACTATTGGCAATTATCCAATTGAGCTGGTGATGGGCAAACAAATGCGAAACGTCGTCTGCGATATCCTTTGTTTGTCTTCGTCAGAACAGTTGCTTTGCCACATGGGAAGCGTGGCTTAAGCGTTGTCTATTCTGGGGGCACACCACACGAGTTTTGGGATGAGTGATTCTCCATGTATGTGGAGCAGTCAACGTCTCGCGCGTATAAAAACTTACAGGGCGCGTCCTCTTCACCTTGTTTCTAGTATGTAGAGAGAAATATTCACCTATTTAGAACACAGAATAGAATGCTGCACTGTCAGCAATATTTCTGGAATCTAGAATCTAGAATCTGCGCTCATGAGCGCATCTAAGCTCCCCTCAGCCCTACCATCTCATCGTGATTCGCTACCTCGCACCAGCTTTCTCATCGTCTCTATTAAAAGCACGTTACCTTCGTAAAACCACATCAGCCTTCAAATACTCGAGTACGTAAATATTTTCCCTCCATTATACCCGATTACATGCTCATCATCTTCGCAACACCTCGACATTCAGTCTCGCATTTGGGCGCTGCATGATAGGATTTGATTGGATGGACACTATACGCCCCCACCAGCGAGTTTTGGGCTTTTCTTTTGTGTTCTACAGCCTAATCTGAGGGATTAGATATAAAATTGAATGTGCATATCTGAATGCCGAGTAAGACTGCTTCTCTAAACTAATGTAAGGTTTTCTTATAGTACAATGGTCGACGAGAAGTCCATCCAGATCGTATGAATCGCCTAAGTAGCTCGGTTGAATTCCTTCATTGTCATGTGACTGATGATTATTCAACCTCAACTCAACGGTACTATTGTCATGAAGTGTACTATCAAAAGCCTTCCAGTGGTTGTGAAGCCCGGTAACTCGGCATAACCGTTGTTTTTGGCTGGTGAGGTCTTGGAATGAGAGGATGGGATGTAAGGAGGAAGAGAGCGACCTTTAATTCTTGCTGCGATGGTACGTATACACTACGTACAGTCTGTGATCACTCGCACAGTGGATGAGTTTATTTACCAAGCTGTCTATGGCCATCTCGTACATCAGACCAGAATACTACTGTAATATATTACCAGTATATTGCTTTAAATAACCGCGATAGCCTTTTGAGGTCTGTGTCCAGTCCTAGACCCCGCCCTCGTATAAAGAACCAAGACGATTCAATTGTGGGATGAAGGGGCATCTACATAATGTTTGCCAACTCCCTATCCACTGCTGCCTGATCACTCAGATAATGCGTCTGACTCTACCAACTCTGGGTTCCTGGCAGGCAACACGGTGGAGATAGATACAGCGCTGATAGAATGATAGAATAGGTATGGTACCGTTTGGATATCACGGAGTGGAAAGTTTGTTCATCGAAGTACCACTACTCGAGACATCTCGAGTACCAATATATGAGTCTCTAACAGTCTCCACCCCTGGGTATAATGGCTTCAGCCCAAGGTATTAACTCTCACTATACCTTAATAAAAGTATCTTTTAAATCTGCCAATCGTTATCTGGTATGGATTCCATGAATAAAACTAAGCAGTTTGTTATAAAGTCCACAGATAATCACTCGATAGAACTACTCGAGTCATATGTCATGACCTATGACAATATGAATTTATATTGTACCTTAATGCTGAGGTTACGCTGGTAAAACCATACCGGGAATAGCAAAGACGTGGTGCATGTTCTGCACAGCCACCCGAGTACAGCCAACAATGTTTTGAACGTATTCAAAGCTAGTATTCGGCCGGAAATCGATATTATTTGGGACGCACGTGGGGGTTGAAGAAGCGCAGTGCAGGTTTAACCACAATAATTTCGTCATATTTACTGAGCATGTTTACCCCTCCACAAGGGTGTGTGCGGAGTTTATGATTCGCTGAAACGGACTAAGTTGAATCAAGGTAGCATCCGATATTCATTGGCACTTCCATTCGATGGCCAATCCAGCACGATGCAAGCGGGGCTGTTATGGTGTAGTGCCACCTTTAATCTCAACCCCGCGCACTGAAGATGTACTAAATACCACAGCGTCCTTGAACAGCAGCCTTATGTCGGTAGTTACAAAGACGATGAGAATCCTCCTATAGGCGGTCTGGAACTCTAAAAGCACACCTCCCATATCGGGTGATTGGGCGCAATTTCTTCAACAGCAGTGCAGCAATATCAGACGACCTATCGGGTGCATGCATCTGGTAATTCAAAAGCACCATCGGAAAGAATACTTCTCTGGCAGCCATTCATCTACTTGTGTCGAAGACAGCAAGAAAATTCCCAGTCTGGACAAAAGGTAAGTTAGTACAGTACAAGATACCTCGGGGTCTTGTTAGCGGATGTCAGCTAGGATACCTAGATATAATAGGCAGGCTTCATCTTGGTAAACACGGCGACGAACAATACAGGCAATATCGAGGATAGTTTAACTCCGCATTTCCCTCTTTTCAGTTAAACATCTAGCATCTATCTACAGGTTGAGGCTGAATCTCCTTTCCATGGGAGATGCTATTGGCATCTAGAAATAGTTCCACTAAGCGATTCTGTGGCTGAACGAATACCTGATAACAGCTTTGCTGTCACGTGGTGAAAGTATATATTGTTCTTCATGTAGACTCCCGAGGTACCTCAACTTCCGATCAATTGATGGAATTTCCTTGCTAATATCGCTGTGGAGGTAGTCATTTCGTTGTAGTGCGGGGTGGAATCATGTTTTTGTGTACTTGTCGCTGCCCTGATGCCCATGGTGGAATGTACGTTTCCATCCATGGTACCGAGAAGTCGTGCACTGTATCCCACGTGTGCGGGAATTCGCAGGGTAGTTGTAAACTAGTTAAGCTTCTGCTGTTTCGCGGGTCATCTATTGAACCATTGAACTTTATCAAAGTTTTTGAAAGGTTGCAACATGCGAGTGACGTACTGTGAATTTCTCAAGGATTGGCATTCCCAGAACCATGAATGGTTGAACCAATCGATTGCTGCTCTTCCGCGCTTCCACTGAGCCTCTAGACAAATGCTATAGGGCAATGAACGCCTCCCCGAAATGCTAGACTTCTGCAGCGCTATCGCAATATCTGGCATCTCTGCTGCAGATCACAAAGCTTATGCCAGTCAAGGTACAGTCGTATCGTAGGTACCGAGTCAAGAAACTTGTAGAGCAACTTTTGCGATCGGTGAGTTTGATGAGAGCGTGTCCATGACACCATTATATGAAGATTGAGGGTTGGAATGAAAGCGGTTTCTGAGCTTTGAAATACATGAACGGCTACGACCACTGATAATTCTTGATAACGTAGAGTAAAATTTAGCAGCCTTGCCACGCCCAACGTCAGATAGCTGCGTTCAGCCCCACACCGTGCATCAAAAGCGGGGTTTAATGTTTCGACTACTCACCTGTCAGAGTCATACTGTATACGCGGCTGCATAGCTCATACGCGTAGATGATGATTGGTGCCTAGAATTCCCTCCCAAGTTTGCCATGCGTATATGATATCCCAGATGCTGTTTACAGCTCAGTGGATTGCGGGTGATGAGACACCATGGAACGAGGTCTGCAGACACAACCTACGGGAAGACTGGCTCTTAATAGCCAAGACTTGCAACTACAAGCGATTACTGTCTTGGTGGTTGTTTGCAGCATTCTCTTTTGTGGGCCGCAGAACGTTATCCTTGCAGCGGTATTGGTATTTCAGCTCGAAATATACCCTCAACATCCTGGTTCTGCAAACCGGCGAGAACACCAAAGAAAACAATCGACTAGCAGAGTCTTCTCCCAGTGTCCATGGCTGTCTTGGGCGGTAACTTTTTATTGTAGTCTTCCAAATTCACCCCTGCCTTTGTATCACAGACGGAAAAGAAACTTGTGCGTCTGGTGTTGCGGGTGTAACATTTGCAGTGCTCTCTGCAGCCTATATTATCCCCGCTGTCGAACGGTGCAGAACGGGTATGTTGGGTTGTGGGGAACGTCGTAAGCCCCATATTGCCAACGTCGTTTTGACAATTTCGGAATTTTCTGTGACGGCTCCGTCAAAGGCTATTCACTGTGGCACCTGGTTTGCCTTTTATGCTTTGGGTGAGCTTGTAACAAACTAACAGTGGAGTCTTGAGTATAAATGGAATCCATTGAAGAGTCCTGAGATAGTGTGCAGCAAGCAGGCAATATGGACAGCCAATGTGTCTTGTTTGTCGGTGTTATAAGTGATAGAGCATGAAAGATGTCGAAGGAAACAGAGATAAGAATGATGCACAACTTGAGGATAGAAGCACGAACCTCGACCATATTTTTGGCGTGTTTAGTGGTGGAATTAGCAATGTAGAGTAAGAGTAAGTACATGATCTCTGAAGAGAAAGGAAGCACAACAGTACCACGCACGCCTTCCCACAGTTTCCAAAGTTGTCGGTCCGCCAGTCTTAGTCAAACACAAAAGCCGTTTGCATCTCGTTTCCACACACGCCACTGTTGCTTTACAGATTCATACTACCTCTTCCTACCTGCTGCTCCTCTGCCTTTCCGCTCCCGCATCCTCGTCTTCTCGTCCTTCTCCCACCCACACATAAACTGACCGAACCTAACTCTATTGAAGGAAAAAAGTAAAGGATCCGCACAGAAATCGCAAATCATTCCCGGTGGCCTTTCGGGCAATTGGCTTTTAACTCCCATCCCTTGCTTCAGAGACAGACAAGACGAGGCTAGACGACAAATAACCAAGACCAGGTCTCGCCGTATGAGTACAACTTGCTGCTGTAGGCAATCCAGCGCGCAGGGCAGGTCACCACGCTTTTCCCTTCAACCTGGTTACGATCAATCCTCTTTGCCTCTCCCTTAGCTTCAACTGCACGAACGGCGAGCAAACTTCACCTAATAGGTATCACTCTGCTTGATAGCCTCACCGAGAGCTTGGGTGTGAGCAAGAAGCAGCAACCAACCTAGAACGTCAGACAGCCCAACCCTTCCCGCTCCCGCTGACCAACTCATACATCTCACTTTCCGACAAACTTATCTCATCCTTCTTCCCTTCCCCTTCACAAACCTACTCCTACGTATACCTACTTCTATACTTTCGATTGTAAATCTTGTTTTTTCCTTCAATTTCGCGAGGGGTCCTTTCAACGACGTCTGGCTCGGATTGCCCTTCGAGCGAAAGGTGGCACTAGGTAGGGTCTTCATTAAGCTTAACCTTTTTTACCGATTTCGTGGGGTTCTTGTCGAAGCGGAACGAAATAGGGCTGATGCTAGGTCGCTGCAGTTCACTTCACGTTCGGCCCCGCTCGACACCTTCCATCGGCTTCATACCTACAACACGACGCGTGCCAATCTTTGTAAATTGTACACATCTCCGGAACTCTCATCGCGACATACGCTGCATCTTGAACTCATCAGATCCATCTCTTTTCTACGACAGCTCATCTAAATATTGACGACCCGACAACATTTCCGATAATGGTGGATCATCAAGCGACGGCAGCCTCGCGTACGACAGCTTCTGGGGCCAATGTTTGTTGCGACTCTTTTGGCAAATGCTACCTTAAAATAGATGTAGAAGCTGACGATAGGGGTTTTAGATGCGCGGCACGCGCTTTAACGGGTTTGCGGGATCTCCCGGGGGCCCATCAATCGACGAGACAGCTTCCCAAGCTCCCGCATCTCAAGGTCTTACCAACAACCCAAGCTGGATGATTTGGGGAACTCCGGGAATCAGTGGTGCCGGCCTTGGAAGCAGCTTCGGAAATGCTGACCGACGGGGTGAGTGATCTGGGGCTTGCAGTTTAACTACCTACTGTTTGGGGTCCACTGACTTTAGTTCAAGGTCCCGGATCCGACGATTCCTATCTCCAGCCAGTTTCGAGCGCCTTTGAGGGCAAACAAGGATCTTCGTCCCTCCTACCGGGATCTGGGGAACATGATACCTGGAACACTAAACCCTCCGCGATGTGGTCGGGAGAATCGACCTCACCCGGGCTGCCGAGCGTGGGCATGAGCCAAGATCTTTCGCGTTCTCCAGTACGAATGCGGAACAATGCGAAATATGAGAGTCCTAAGCAATCAACAGAAATTCCGCGAAGCTCATCGCCTTTTTATTCGATGTCGCGACAGACGGCTGTGGGACGCGGTACACCAATAAATCACTCCCCAAACAGCAAGCCATATCTTGATCCGTCATCTGCCAGCTTTGGAGACCCTTTGGATTTCCAAAACAACAACCGCGGTCGCTCTTTGGAGATGGGACAATTTGGTGGGCAGCGGTTTGCAGTACCTAATGACACTGGTGGTGGACGGCATTTGGGCTCGGTGCTGGTGGGTGCGATCGACAACGATGAGCAGAACCATCTCCGCAGAGGGCGTGGCCTTTCAAATTCCCGTGGAATTGTTCCAGCTGCCGATCTTTTAGGCACCAGCGTGTCCTCAGCGGGCCGCAGCGAGAGCTTGCCGCCGCAGCAGAGGGCAAACTCGACGCCTCCAACCTACAATCCGGATCAATCACCGCCCCCCAATGGTGCCGGCTATCCTTCGTATACACACATTCCAACAGGCCATGGTGGAGGTCCAGTAACAGGCCTTCCTACTCAAGGACCAACTTATTCCCAGGGAAGATATACGGATTTGAGCCGTGAAACACGTGAAGCTGAGATGCTTGCCCAGTTTAAGCAAATCACTGTGGAAGATGAAAACGAGTCTTATCAAGGGAGACAACAACGAGCTCCGTACCCTTCATTCTCTCAAACGCCACCATCTAATCCCGGTGGCGTCAATTACCCACCACAACCACCATTTGGGGAGCATCCGTATCAACGACATGCAGCTCAAGGCTCGCATGGTTCATCACCCTGGTCTCCAGACGATACCCTTTACCGTAACCAGGAGCAATACACAGATCAATTTGGCGGTGATGGGACTTACCCCGAGGGTTACGGAGACCGGCTTAGACCCTATGAACGCAGTGGGGCTATGTCTCCTGGGGAACAAGGCGACTACAACCGACGAAGTTTGGGCAGTCCGTATTATCCCGCCGGGACTCCGCCATCGGGGATGGACGGCTTTCGTTCACCGTCACGTGGAGGCACCTCAAATCGTACCACGCAATCTGCTCTCCATCCGGAAAAATTGCGTCAACAGCTGCTGGTAACCCAGCAGCAGCAGCAGCAAAATCATCTTCCCAATCAAATGATGATGCGAGACTCATTATACCGACAGCAACAGCAACAGCAACAGCCGTATCCTGTCTCGGGTCAATATGACTACAGTGGATATAGCAACGTCAGAATGCAGATGCCCTCTTTCACCGGTTCAATGAGTCCTCTCATGGGTCCTTCACATTCTGCGGCCAGGCGCCATGAAGATTTTGGAAGTTTGAGATCCGTGTTACTCGAAGAATTCAGGTCCAACTCTAAATCGAATAAGCGTTATGAGCTCAAGGTAGCAGTGCTTGCCAACCCTGGCCTAGTGTCGTACTGACGAGTGAGCAGGATATCTACAATCATGTAGTCGAATTCAGTGGCGACCAACACGGCTCCCGGTTTATCCAGCAAAAGCTCGAAACGGCCAATAGTGATGAGAAAGAGGTGGTATTTTCTGAGATAAGGCAGAATTCGTTACAGTTGATGACGGACGTATTTGGAAACTATGTGATCCAAAAGTTTTTCGAGCATGGCAACCAACTGCAGAAGAGCATTTTAGCCAAGCAGATGGAAGGTCATGTTCTAACGCTTTCTTTGCAGATGTATGGATGTCGTGTGGTTCAAAAAGTATGGCCTGCCGTAACTCGCATCTTACTGAAACCTACTAACAGGTCACAGGCTCTTGAGCACATCTTAACTGAACAGCAGGCCACGTTGGTTAAAGAGCTTGACGGCCACGTCTTAAAGTGTGTGAAAGACCAGAACGGCAATCACGTGGTTCAGAAGGCGATTGAGAGAGTGCCTGCTGAGCACATTCAATTCATCATCAAGGCGTTTAACGGTCAAGTTCAAACACTCGCAACCCATCCATACGGTTGTCGTGTCATTCAGCGCATGTTGGAACACTGTGATGAAGGTGCCCAGGCTTCTATCTTGAAGGAATTACATGCTTGCACTTTTGCACTCGTTCAGGATCAATACGGGAATTATGTGACGCAGCATGTCATTGAGCATGGAAAGCCTGAGGACCGAGCCAAGATAGTCAACTTGGTGACTACTCAACTCCTCCAATTCTCGAAGTATGACCCCCACGCTTTGAGATTTTGACTGAAGCGGCTAACCGGCTTACGTTTACAGGCATAAGTTTGCGTCGAATGTGGTTGAAAAGAGCATTGCATTCGGAAGCCCGGAACAGAAGCGAGAAATTGTCACAGTCGTGACAGCGCCTCGTCCAGATGGGACTTCTCCGTTGCACCTTCTGATGCGTGACCAGTATGGCAACTATGTCATCCGTGAGTTGTATCAAGTTTAAGGTTGACTTTTGGCTAAGCTGACGACTGTTGGATTAGAAAAACTACTCACGCTCCTCGGTGGCTCCGATCGCGAGATCCTGGTTGAGCAGATTAAACCACAGCTACAGGCATTAAAGAAGTTCACGTTTGGAAAACAGATTAATGCTGTGGGTTTGGCTTGAGAAGACTTCATGAATTAGACTAACCACTTCGCAGATCGAGAAGTTAATATTCAACAACTCGGCCACACCGTCGCAAGCTGCGTCTCCGCCTTCAAGGTCTGCCTTACCTACACCACCATTACTCGCCACGGATGCCCGGTCGCCGGATTCTTCGGCTGCACCTTCAACAGGTACCAGTTCAGTTGGGGAAGGTATTATTCCAGAGTCCACGAAGCCAGCTGTGGGCGACGAGATCCGGATTGAATCTTGAATCATCTTGTCGTTGGATCCAGAGTATCTTGGTTCCGACTTCGGCCAACATTAGGCCCTCACAGATTGTTTTCGGCTCATACTTTGGTACCTCCAATTTTGGGAAACGGCTTCGATTGTCCGGGGGTCCGTAGTTACCGGACGTTTATATTTCTTTCTGCCTTTTCAACAACCATGTCTTATCTTGGTTTCATTCTCGTTCATCGTATCTGGAGCGTGGCTCGTGGGGTGTTCTGTTGGTTGCGTCTTCCTTTTTTCTATGATATATTGTACTTTCGGGCTTGCAGGTGTCGGGTTTGGCTCCGATCACTGGGTATGCTTTTCTTCTTGTTATTACTCTTGTCATTTTTGTGTTTAAATTCTGATGTCAACGTCGGTTTGGTCTTTGGGGAGTTGCCGCTTGGATTTCAGCGGGCAGTTGAGTCTGTCTTATTTCATGCACTGGGGGTTTCCATATAACGGTTTCAATGCTTGTATTGGGGTCAAAAAACGGGTATGGGTATTACATGGGGCTTCTGGGTCTGCTCTTCGTTTTTGGGTTTGGTTCACTTCACTCTTCTCTTCATTCTTCGCTACTACCCCTTTACCCTCCTCTTCTCCTGTGAACAATTTTGACTTAAAGGTACATATTATGTTTCTGGGTTTCTATTTCATCTCGATGTTATTTAGCGGTTACTGGGGCGTCGGTCTCGTATATGGGCGGCGGGTAAAAATGATTTTGTCTACAAGTATCAGGGAATCTTCTGTATGTTTTTGTGTTGCAGCAAATTTTTTTTTGGGGGGGGGAGGGACATATGGCAGTATTATCACGGGGGGAGGGGGAGCGGAAGAGTTCAGAGAGAGGGAGATATCCGAATAGACTATCATACGGCTTGCTGTGAGATGGGGCTTTTGGATGGATAGTGAGTACAGGTTTATGGTATTTAAATTTAGAAAATGTGTTATAATGAAACGCACATTTCTGCAAGCCTACGGTTCATATTGATTTGTGAATGGTCAAGTCTCTTTTATTTTGTTCGATAAGGGCCATCAGGTAGCACAATTTCATGACCCGCTGTCAAGTTGCTGCTGCTGCTAATCACATCTCACAGTACTGAGACATAAAACTCCTCCATCCAACCCCAAGTTTGTATTATCAACTTAACGCACCGAGAGAAGTTTGAAATAGAGTATGGCTGGAGAGACGAGAATCTTAGACGTATCAATCTTGCATGCCGACTAGAGTGCTGCAGCCACTGGTCTAGGTACGACATTTAGCTCTGTATGGGCTCGACAAACTCGTGACTTGATTCGCTTAGGACGAAGGATGTGAAGCAATGCTGGAGATCACTGATCGCCAATGTCATCCAATGCAACGTTGAGCGCCGGGTAATAAGTAGGCGAACGTTACACGCGGTCGTCTGGGGATCACATAAGTACTTGCTCCAACCTCTCAACCTAGCCCCAACCACAACCATGCGCGGGATCATAGAATGGGCTTTCGACAAGCGCTGGAGACCCGCCGAGCGTCTCGGGAAGGTCTGTTCCTTTTTGGAATGCAGAATTAATTTCCTGCCTCGCAGCATCAACAAGCCCTTGAGAAGAGTTAGATAGGGAACGCATAAAGCTCGAGTCAGGAAAAGAAACTTATTGCGGATATCAAGGGATTTGCAAAGAATAGTCAGATGGGTGCTTGCAAGATCCAGGCGAAGGACCTGGTACGGATGCGCGAGAGTTAGTCGGAATTCCCTCGCCCATCCACTCACTCTTTCGTGGGCCGGAGACACCAAGTCTGGATCGGAGCTACTATAACTGGTATCCGGATAATCTATTTCTATCTACACATACAGTCTACAATTTATGCTTCTTCTGCCCCGACGCAATCTTCATAAACTCCTTCTGCGGTATCCCCATAGTGAACCTCTCAATCCCACCCACAGCCTCCCTAATATTCGCCGCCTCCAACTCCCGCTCCCCAGCCTCCCGCATCAACTTCTTCACCTCCATCATACTATCCTGATTCAAGTGCCCCCCAAACGTATCCTCCACATACGCGCGTACCTTCTCCGCAAACCCCTCGCGCTCAAATACCTTATTTACGAACCCGCACTGCACGAGCTCATCGCAGGGGATGCGGCGACTTAGTATCAGTGCCTCGTTCGCCTTCGCAACCCCCATCCGCCGCACAAACGTATAGCTCGACCCGCCCTCGGTGACTAGCCCCAGTGACGTGAACGGCGTGAGGATAAACGTCTGTGGGGTGGCGTAGATGAAGTCTGCGAATGCGACCAGAGCCGCGGAGAGACCTACGGCGGGGCCGTTGAGTGCTGCGACCAGGATCTTGGGGTGCGTGAAGAACGTGCGGGTCAGGTCGATGTTGCCGGCGCCGAAGAGCTTGAAGTAGAAGTGCCGAGTTTCCTCGTAGGAGCCGTCGCCTTCTGGGGCTCCGCCGGTGGAATTTACGTCTGCGCCGCTGGGTGGGGTTAGTGGAAGGTTGGATGGGAGGAGGGGAAGACTGACGCGGAGAAGTAGCGCCCTGTGCCGGTCAGGATTGTTATTGTCACCTCTGGCATCTCGGCGACTTGGCGCATGAGCTTGCCGAGGAGTAAGTAGAGGTCGAAGGTGAGGGCATTGAGCTTTTCGGGGAGGTTGAGGGTTATGGTTGCGATGTTCTGTGGAAGTGAGTGGTTAGCTTGTGTAATAACTGGGGGAGACCGAAAGCTCACCTTGTCGACGGAGAGCTCGATGGGAGCCATGGTTGCGGTGGTGATGGGTTGGTGGCCGCTTATGGTTATTGGTGAAAGATGGGAGACACTTTAAGGTAAGGAATAAGAAGGTATCAAATCTGGGGAATAGTTTCCACGGCTCTGGCCGTGGTTACCGTTGAAGTGCCTCGGCTTCCATAGTGCCCGTGATGTAGAGTAGCTGCATTCCTGCGGCTGCGTCTGATACCCCACGGCGCTTAGAGTAGATATGGGAACTCTTGGTCCGGATAGCCGCTCACTGAGGACGGCACTCCACGTCGCGTTACTCAGCCATTCATATTATCTAGTTAAAAATACTAGTGTTCGCTCACCATAATATTTCCCACTATTATCTGTTCTTCGCTTATTACCATGTTAGTTTCTTTAAAGAATACTAGTAGTCTCCATTATATACTCCTCCGTCGTCGCCACACTAGTAAAACACAGTATTAAAAGTAAAGTAAAGACTCAACTCACGCATCTTCCCATATATATGGGACTGACGCCCCTCCCGCTAGGCAAAGAAAGCCGTACTCCTAGCAAGTATCAGTATCTCTCCTTGTCTCCTTGTATCTGAGTCTATATCTCGGCCATCACGATGCCCAGATACTTCAACGTCGCCGACGAACAGCCACAGTTCCCACCGTTGGCAGACCATGGCTCTATCGATATCACCCTATGCCATCGAGAAGTCCCCCACATCCTCGTTACGTGGTGTCCGTAACGGGATTAACTGAGAGTCAGTTGTGCAACGGCATTATAGTCGCTGAGTATCGTCAGTCGACTAATTCATCTCTTTCGACGAAGGAGAAAGACAAAGACAAAGAGAAATGGAGCGATCATAAACTACTCACGTAGCCTCGAGACGGATCATTATCGACCGTTGCATGTCCGACATTTCCTGTTGCATCGCCCTCAGCTCTGCCACTATCAGTGCCCCACTGTCAAAGGCAGGGACGTCACATCGTAGATTGTAACAGACAGCTCGATCTCGCCCTCGTTCCCCATTTTGTACCCCCCCCCAACTCCCCAATCACAACACGCCAAAGTAATAATGCAAGACATCAAGACCAAAGACCACCGAGTAACAATGCCGGATACCAAACCCGAAGACTACCGAAGCAATAATGCGAGATATTACAAACTCTCTTGTGGGCTTCCCAATATCGGATATAGTCCTGACTCATACGGGACCTACTACCCGAGCGCAGCAGCCTCAAAATCCGCTTCCCCGAGCTGCACGAGAAACTCCTGGCTAGTGCACTAGCACAATGGCTCGGATTGGAGACTTTATTGTAGCGTACGACAATAGAACAAACAGCACAGCAGGTTCCCTGGGCTACGTAAGCTACTAGTTCACGATAGCATTGTAGGCAATTGAACCTACCATACACAAAACTTTTAGCGGTCCTATACCATATAGATCTTTAAATAGCCCGGTTCACCGTCGTGTGCTTTGGCGTTTCCTGCTTATGTCGGTCCAATCACTCGTCCCCATCCGTGTGGGGTAGTTGTATGTTGTGTAGGCAGCGAAGAACCTCCTTTCTAACAATGTGCATTGCCGAAGATACTGCCTTTAGCTGTTTAACTTCCACCTGAACCTGGTGCAATCGTTCTTTCAATTTCAGCTTTTCGATTCTGTCGGTGTGTGTGAATGAACTTGATCAATAAGAGCAATTCCTTCTCTGTTCCTATATATCAGACTATCTCGCATGCGCAGTGTTCGTGGTTTATTTTGTCCTAGAGTTGTCAGTACCAGGCTTTTTCTGCTTGGGTCTAGAATATACAACTTTGTAAACCCTAGTGGGATTTGGAGGTGTTAACAAACTGCCGGTGGACGGAGTCGAATGATCGATGGTGAGGATCACCGAATCACCGACATTCGGTAATATCTTCGTAGCCTGTAGCCGGTAAACCCTTCCTGTCGACGGAGGGAGCGGAAGAAGATCGTTTTCCGGGTGTTCGGAAGGGGGATGAGTGTTTGTGGTTGACAAGTATTCAGCTCGTTGCTTCGGGGTGAAGGTACGTCCGAAACTAGCTTCCAGGCTGTTTACTTACGAGCCCTTTCCCACCTACAGGTAGAGTAATTTGAGTACTAAGTAGAGTAGGTATCTGTATTCTGCTAAACAAGCACGCCGCACGACCGTCCGTCTATCCCAGAGTAACAAGACCAGCTCCCGTAGCCTCGCCCACCCCGTGACGGTGGTCTTCGTGCAGTCTCCCGGCTGCCAGTTCTTCCAGTTCCTTCTGTTTCCGCTCCTTCGCTTTCTTCTCCTTGTTTTTCTCCGAGGAGCTATTGTTTAGTCTTATCGAGGCCACCACAAATACTACCATGCAGTCAGACGGGGGGCTGTGGTAAAGAGAAAACTCAGGTAGACTCACATGCCAGCGAAGCAATAGCAATCAACCCTCTCCTAGTAGTTGTCCACCTCAACTTCTCAATCTCACTCTTCAATTCTGACTGAATCAAGATAGTAATCTTATAATTCAACTCCTGAATCTATCCACCCATTAGTTCCTCCGCCCGTCCCCCCCAAAACCACACACATACCTTATTCTCCATAGCCCTCTGTTCCGCCCTCGTAACCATCTTCCGGTCATTAAACATCCCATTAAGCTCATCCTTCAGACTCATAATCTCTGCCAAAAACGCCTGATTCAGCAGATCAAACTCGGTCTGGATGCGTGTGCGCTCGCTGCGGAGCTGATCCATCTGCACCTTCTTTGCATTCTGCATCTCGTTCCGCAGCTCCGAACATGCGGCTTGGAACAGGTATGTTTCGTTCTCAAGGTCGGAGCGGGAGACAAGGTTTTCTCGGGCTGCGGTCATGTTTTTTTGGAGGAGTGACCGGATCCCTTTCATTATTGCTATTGATTGGTTGCGTTTGAACCCGCCGGACCGCTCGAGACGCTGCACGGAGGTGTAGGTGTCGAAGTGGTGGGCGTATTCGCGGGGGGCGAAGGTGGAGGATGTAGTGGAGATACCATTGTTTGATTCTGATGGCGGTGATGCGGTTTTGTCTCCCTTTTCCGAGCTGGTCACAGTCTCTCCCGGGCTCCCTGTAGCAGCAGCAGCTTCTGTCTCCTTCCCCGCATCCTGCACCCCCACCGTCTCTGACAGTGCCTCAGCTACATTTCCCTGTGCTTCCTCTTCCTCCGCAGCAACGGCAAGAAAGTCCCGCTTGAGCTTACTCTTGGTCTCAGTGTCTGAATCGGTTTTGGGCGGCGGAGGTGCCGGTGGGGGGTCCTGGTGGAGCTGTGTAGGCGGCTGGACGGCGGTGCCGTGGCGGTAACGATGTATTGTAAGTGGTGCGCGACGGTGGAGTGCAGGGTAAAGAAATATTAATCGAGGAAGCGACATTGAGTGCGGGATTAGGAGAGCGTTGCGGTGATGATGCAGCTCACGGGATTTCGGAGGTGCGGAAGTTACACGTTACACTGCATATGCCAAGGTGTAGAGTACGTCATTTATCTTTAGTGCTACGGGTGATTAGCGGTGAAGATTCCGGGAAAGGCTGGAGAGTACGCGAACAATTGTATCGAACACCGAGAAATATTTATACAATAAACCAGAGAATTGCCTCCCAACCCATATGTATACATGCAGATAAAACGCCGCTGCCCAAATGCAAAAGTCCTACAGATACAGAAGAAACCTCTCCATTCATACGGCAGTCGCTTCAACTGCCACCGGAGCTTTATCCAACTCCGCAATGCCAAACATCTCCCGCTTCCTCCTCTCCTCTTCGCTTGCAACTGCCTTAGCCTTCCTCCTCGCCCTCCGCGCAACATAATGCAACAGCTGAATACACCCACTTGGCGTAACCCCTTCCACACGGCGAGCCTGCCCAATTGTCTCGGGCCTTACCGCTTCCAGTGCCCTCCTCTCCTCCGTACTGAGTCCCACCACATCGCTATACTCCACATCGCCGGGAATCTTTAACCCTTCATCTTTCATAAACACCTTTACCGCGCTAGCCTGTGCAGCGACATATGGCGCGTACACACCCTCAATCTCAACGCGGCGACGGATAGCCTCAGGGTAGTTCCTAATTTCGGGCGCGACAGACTCGAGTTGCTCCAAACCTACTCCACTGATACGGAGGAGGTCGAATGCGGATTTGCGGTCTGTGTTATCTCTAACCGCGAAGCCGCGGCGTATCCACTCAGAGGCGCTAAAGCGGGCATTTTCCAGAGTGGTTTTGAGGTCGTAAATGGCTGACGATTCCTGCTGAAATGCAGACCAACGTTTCTCGCCCACAACTCCATGGGAGCGGCCGAGGGCGGTGAGTCGCATGTCGGCGTTGTCGGCGCGGGCACTCATACGGAACTCACTGCGACTCGTAAACATGCGGTAGGGTTCGGAAACACCCTTTGTGATGAGATCGTCGACCATGACGCCGATATATGCATCTGCGCGAGAGATGACTATTGGTGGTTTCCCGAGGGCAGAGAGACCGGCGTTGATGCCTGCTAGAACCCCTTGCGCTGCTGCTTCTTCGTAGCCGGTTGTACCATTGATTTGGCCAGCGAGGAAGAGGCCCTTGATGATTTTGGTTTCAAGGGTGGCACGAAGGGAGCGTGGGTCGACGTAGTCGTATTCGACACCGTAGCCAGGCTGCAACATGATTGCGTTTTCGAGGCCCGGTATGGTTCGAAGGGAACGTTCTTGGACGGAGGCAGGGACTGTCATGGAGATGCCGTTTGGATAGACGACGTGGTCGTCAATACCTTCCGGCTCAAGCCATATCTGGTGCGATTGTCTGCTGCCGAACCGGAGAACCTTGCTTTCTAAAGAAGGACAGTACCGCGGTCCTTTGATGGTCTCGCGAATGTGAATTGTTTCGTGAAGGTGGGCTCTGATGATGTCGTGAGTTTCTGGTGTCGTGTGGGTTCCCCAGCAATGCAGCTGCTCCGGTATAGCCACGCGTTCGTTAAGGTAAGAGAATAGAGTCGGAGGTTCATCTCCAGCCTGTATCTCTAGAGGCTTGTAGTCAATGGTGCGCCCATCTATTCTCGGAGGAGTTCCCGTCTTCAGTCTTCCCATCTTAAACCCCGCCTCCTTGAGCGACTTGCTCAATCCAAACGTTGCCGCCTCTCCCATGCGTCCCGAGGGGTAAACCTCCATTCCAATGTGTATTTCTCCGCCCAAGAATGTGCCAGTAGTAATAACCACGTTCTTCGTTTTTATGATCTCTCCGCCCTCCAACCGCACCCCCGAGATACTCCCATAATGTCCATCAGAGTCCAGCATCCTCCCGTCTTGGCTGCGATCCAATATAATATCCGCCACGCTTCCTTGTACAATATCCAGGTTAGGATACGCCATCAGCTCCTGTTGCATATAATTCTTGTACAGCTTCCGATCAATCTGTGCTCTGGGCCCCCAAACGGCTGGTCCCTTCCGCCGGTTCAAGACTCGAAAGTGGATACCGGCCTTGTCGACAATGCGGCCGGCGACACCATCGAGCGCATCGACTTCGCGGATCATAGTGCCTTTCCCTATACCGCCAAACGAGGGATTGCATGAACATGTACCGATTCCATCAAGTTTTGGCGTTACAAGTGCGGTTTTTGCGCCTGATCTTGCCGCCGCCGCGCACGCTTCTGAGCCTGCATGGCCACCGCCGATAACCACGACGTCGAATTCCCGGACGCCACTGGAAGCGGTTAGTGAGTATTGTTGTCGAGCGAGAATGGATTGCGGGGGTGCTACCTTAAGTTGTCAGGAATAGTTGCCAATCCCCTCGACCGCGCGACGGCTTTAGAGAAAGACAATCGCAATGCAGGAGGGTGAATCAGCCATCGGGACAGCGTGGCGATGTTCATGATCGCGGACGTTGTTGGAGCTTGGTTTCGAGTGACAGGAATCCAAAAGTCTTGAAGAATTTAATTGCAAGGGTAGTCCCCTGCCGAGCCCTGATCTATAAAACTCGCAACTCCCCTCACCTCCGGACAACACAACCAATGCCGCCAAAACCACCCCTCGACCCAACGCAACTAAAGCTTCTCCATGACGACCTGGACCTCCTCCATCTCCTCTTCCATCGCAACAAAAACCAGCACCGCTTACTCAAATGGTGGCAGTGGATTGCAACCCTCCGACGGAACCTTAACAAGCTGCTGGCCGAGCACGATCTCATCACTAAGGCAAAAACTACACCGGATAGAAATGCCGCCGTCACGAAATACAAGGAGAGAGTGGCATTCATGCGGAGGGTTGTTGTGCCCAGTGCGTACAATGCGTTTGGAATCGTGATCGGAATGAACGCCTTTGCGCCGCTGGGGATGGTGTTGATGGGGGTATTGGCGAGGGTGTGGAAGGCTATAAAGCCGACTGAGGAGGAGCTGGAGGCGGAGAGAGAGTTGGCGGCAATTGCTATGAAGCTGGAGGCGGTAAACGCGAATGCGGAACTGGGTGTTGTGGTCCCCAGGGGCTACGATGGGGGTGATGGGGATGAGGAAGGAGTAATTATCTCGAGAGCTGAGTATGAGGGAATGGTGTCAATTCAGGCTGGAAAGACGGCTGGCACGGAAGAAACACGGATATACAGAGTGGAGGACAGACGAGAGGCTTCCCCGAAAGATGTGCTACAGCCATCGGCTAAGAAGCACAGCACGCGAACAAAGCCCAAGCGGCAGAAATCACATTCCATTGCCCCAAGCACTGAGAGCACCAAGCAGACACCGAAAGGAAGGATTGGGACGCCGCAAGCGGATCCAGAATCTACATCGAAGAACTCTAAGAGAAAACTGCATACGGAGCCCGAAAAAAGGAAGAAAAAGAAAAAGAAGAGAGGGGACGATATCGACGATCTCTTCAGCGGGCTGTTTTAGATTTCAGCATTGCTTCCAATTCCCACGTGAAGTGCCAAGGCGGAAGGTGCCATTCACGTACCACCGTCGTGACATAGCTCCCGTGTCTTTGTTGCCGTGTTGCTTCGCCGCCCTCGTGCACTGAGCAGTCAGTTCCATTTGTCTCGCGTTCTCCGTTCTCAAGCTCCAGTTCTCGTCCCCATCACTGTTGCCGCAATGTCCACCACCGCCCCTATTCGAGTAAACAACCCGACACCCATCCCAGTGAAATCCGCTTTAGTACCGCCAGCTCCCGCCGCCGTCGGCACCGCATCCGGAGACAACCACCCGGGACCTCGTATGCGTCAGGTCTTCCACTACTCCGACCTTGACTCAGATCCAAAAAGCGACTACCACGATGCGATCCTCTACATGGACGAGCAGTCGCAAGACCAGCTAATAATCGACCTACAGCGCGAAGACCTTGCCCGCAACCAATTCTACTGCGTGACTCTTATCCCTCCACCCTAATCTACCGCCGCTGACTTGTCCCCGTAGAAATGGCTCTGGATCCTCACCGCCACGCCATCTCCGTACTTCCTCATCCGCTACGTCTTCAACCCCTCGGAGGGATGGCTCTTCAATGGCGATCTCTTCGCCCTGGCCTCCCTTTTCATCTCGTTCCGGACCGTCCCAGCACCCACGCTTCTTCCCAAGAAAAACTTGCCGCCTATAAACAGCCCCAGCGAGTGGTGGAAGAAGGCACAGATGCTGAATATCGTAGGAACATGTTTGTTGTATTTGTGGACTTGGATGAAGGTCTATTCTGGTGAGATGGAGCAGAGGACGATGTCACTAGAGGCGCATTTACATGCTGTCCCGCTTTGTGAGTTGTCCCGGACTGGTTAGTGGCGAGCGAGCTGACGGGATGGTAGTCATGGCGGTGATGGGGTGGTTCATGCGCAAGATGATGGAGGCGGTAAATTTTGGAGAGTTGGAGCATCTGAGGTACCAATACAAGGGCGCATGAAATGTTAGGGTTGGGTGTTTGCGCACCGTGTATTTCTATAGATGATAGCTGGACCAAATCGCGGGTTAGGAGTTATGGAGTTTATTTTATATCTGGTGTTATAGAGTATGTACTCTACTCTACACGTTTATAATCATTCAGCATAACCATAGCTGCGATGTATGAGAACCCTCGGCCCCAATATCTCATCGTCGCAACTTCATCATTAACCCGCAAATACTCCAACCCCCTCTTCTAATCCCAATCATCCCCACTATCCTCCTCCTCCACAACCTTCCTCTCCCCATCGCCCAATACTCCCCCATCCTCAGCAAACCTCACCCGTTCCAACACCTCGGAAGCAACCAAAACCTCCTCCAACCGTACAGTCCTAAACGTATCCGTATTCCCCAGCCTCTCAAACCCCTCCATGCGCCCCACCTGCTTCCCATCCACAAACGCAAGTAAGCAAGGCAACACCCTCACCGCCAGCCTCTCCACAAGAAACGGCGCCTTCTCAACTTCAACCCGGATAAACCGACACTCGAGGTGCTTCGGTGCCAGCAGCGCCAGGTGCGAGTCGAGAATCTTGCACCGTCGGAAATCGGAGTGGTAGAAATGAACGACTGCGTTTTTGTTGCTTCTGTTTCCTTTCCCGTTAGCACGGACGAAGTCGGGGGGAGGGGGGGGGGGGAAACGTGGTGATATCCATAACCGCCTTCTCGTCCTGTACATCTTCGTACGTGCCGCTGCCGAGATTTGCACGCTGTGCCTGGGCGCGCGCGAATTCTTCGTGGAGCTGCTGGAGTCGCCGCTCACGGAAGCCGTCTAGGGCCGCATCTTCGTGCTCTAGCTCGGCGAGGAGCTCATCTTCGTCGGAGGAGTCTTCATGTTTGGCTCGGTCGCGGTCGAGGACTTTGGCTACTGTTGCGTCGAGGTGGGAGGTATGGGTGGAGGTTGACATGGCGGTGTTGCTGCAGGGGAATGTGGCGGTACTGCGGGTTAGGGATTTGGGTAGTGAGACTGCAACTCGTTGCGACATCATCGGGATAACGTCAATTGAAGGTCTCAGATTTATATCATGATTATGGTTGGCGGATGCATGGGAATATGGCATGCCATTTAGATGCCTCCACCCGCGCGAATGGATCATCATTAATCATTAATTCAGTAGAATCTCATTAGTAGACTAGTAGTAAATCGTCATCGTCATCTTTATTACAACCGATCTGTGAACTTTTTATCCCAAAACTATCGAACCCACATATACGCCTAACCTTGCATGTATTTCCTCACCAGCGTCCTTACCTCCTCACTGAGTTCTCCAGAAATCCAACCATCAACCCTGCCGCCGGTTTTTGTATTTGCCTCCTTCAATTTCCCTCCCACGTATACCCTGGAGTCCAAAACCTCGGGGAAGATGTCCACCGTCCTCTTTTTGCACGTATTCAATCTAACAAACGACGCTCCAAAGCTGACGTCGTCGATTTCGGCGGTTTGGAGATCGGCCAGAGGGTCATCTTTGGGAATCACCAGCTCCACCTCCAAAATCTTCAGCAGGGCCATCACGGTGTTTGGCCAGGCCTTGTGATAAGTTGTGGCCAATCCCTCCGAGAAACCAACCAACTTGGTCAAGCCTGCTACCGCAATCTTTCGATCCGCTGCACGATTGAGTTTTAACGTGTCCGGCAGCACAACGGCGGTGTATAGCTCGCCGAAGATACCGACCTGTACAGCGTCGATGGCCTGAACGACAAAATCGGGGCCCGTTTCTTCCTTTCCGGCCAGGAAATAGAAGAATCTTACAAATCTCTGGGCCAAGATCTCGGTCTTGGAGCCATTCAAACGGGTAAGCAGGATAATGAAGATATCCTTGGTGTAGGGTTGCAGAGCGGCACTACGAAATTATGTTAGTAGGAGCCACATACCAGTCATAGGGATATATACATAGGGAAGTAGGTGAACACTGATTCCATCAGATCAAACGCATGGTTTTCGGTAATCTTGGAGGCCACAAGCTTTTGAAAGATACCAAGGACACCAGTGAGTCGATTTTCTTTCATGAATTCCGATGCACCGCGAGCCATGTAGGCTTGTAGCAGTCTGACTAACGCAGGGATATTGCCACGGGATTCCCACAGAGCTGGGTTGAGAAGGGACTGGATGAGATCGTTGTATCTTTGGGGTAGTGGCGCTTGGGAATTAGACTCCAGAAGAAGTGCGAGGAGCTGGAAGACATATGGGATGAATTCTTTGGATATAAGTCAGCTGTTTTTCTCCCAAAGACACACAGGGTCGTGAACCAGTAACGTCATTTACAAGGATTCCCATGACGAAGGGTTCATACAGCGCGCTCTCCAAACTTCCGGGGTTTGTTGGTCCAGTAAACCTGGGGAGCATCAGAAAAATTCCGTCATACTCTAAACTTGGGTGAACAAACTTAATAATGGCACCCAAGCTTTCAAAGTTATAATGGTTGAATCTTGGGTTGCTAGGATTTTTACTGATCTCTGCCGTGATTTTCAGCAATTCTTTCAGTACAAATTCAGCCAAAGGTCCAGTTGTGTCTCGTGAAACAATCAGAATTCTCATGACGCAGCGCATCAAGAACTCATTCTCCGCAATCTTTTCGGGAGTTCCACCCTGCTCAATTAGTCGGAAAAGGTGCGATAGTATATCTTTTGCGTACGGGTTGACATCCTGAGATGTAAACAGATGTACGCCATCCGCAGTCATAGCAAGCAGACGATCAATGGTAACTGCTGTGTATGTATACACTACATAGTTCGTTGATGCCAGATGCTTTGCAAGTAAAGGAAATGCGTCGCTCAGTTGGGCCTTGGTCAATTGACTTCTGAACGTATACAAGTATTTGATAGCATCAACCTTCAAAATTGGGTGTACATGGTCAACAGGCGCCACGAGATCCGCGGCAATATTAGTTTGGAAAAACTGAACCACATCAAGGTGAAGATTAGTGTGAATGACACCCTTCCGCTCGGTTGCCCCCTTCGCGGCGATGGAGGCAAACAGATACAACGCAGTGTCTTTCGCCCGCCAGTTTTGCCCTGGGTTCTGGCTGTACTGCTGGAGGTAGTGAGTAATGTATTGCCACACAACATCTGTAACAGTCTTGTCAAATTGTTCAAGCAATTGTCGGAGGAAATCCGTGGCTGATCGTCTTCTGGTATCACTATCCGAGCCTTCCAAGTCCCTCCGAATGAATTCAATTGGGTCATCTTCAAAGAGCTCCTCATCGGAGGTTCGCAACGCCATGTTTGGCAGAATGATTTTCTCCACCACCTGCGTCAGAACAGTCTCCGAGCTAAAGCTCTGCGCATGCTTGGGTGATCTCGCAACAGCTGTGAGGAAATGTAAAGCCTTGCTAACCAAAATATCGTATTTAGGCTCTGATCCGAGATCTGTGAGCAGGGTCCAGGTCGAATTGGCAAAATTTTTCAGCATAACACCAAACACGTCCTCATACTTCCCAACAAAAAGTTGCAGAAGCTCGCAAATTCCGCTCTTTGTCCTCTCTAGGGCGCCGGCTTCGTCATCGTCATCTGTAACCAACAGAGGATTCGTATATGTGAGATACTTGTGAAAGATGGCCATAATTGTTGGAAGGTTCTCTTCGAAGATGGGAGCCAAATCTTGACAATTGAGGTCGAAAGACAGCTTAACTATCAAGTTGAGAGTTTGGAAAAGTTCCTTGAGAGCATCCTTGTTATTGACGTTCTGTGTTATTAAGGTATCGGTGGACTCAAAGAGCTTGAGAAAAGGCGCCGTAAATCTCTCAAGTACATGGTTGATTTCAGTAAAAAGACTATCGGATCTAAATAGTGGTCTCCATCGCTTGAAAATAGCATGCGCAACCTGTAGAACGCCGTTGTTTACTTTGGTGTTGTCCGGAGTTAACCGGGAAACGAGGTCCTGTATATCAATCACGATCAATATTTCGTCCGATGGCCATGATTCAAATCATACATCAACTAGGGTATCCCATCGCTCAAAGAAATCACTCTCCGCAATTATGCTCGTTGCCTCTCCTAATTGTACTTGGAGGTTCGCTGGGACCGAAATCATGAGTCCAATGATTTCTCTCTTGATTGCCTCCACATCGTCTTTCGGCATCTTGTATCGTCCTTCTTCATCCTGATATCAGCGCGGGATCAGCAATATACCTCAGCATTATTTCTCCGCCAAATGCTTACTGTCCAGTTTCTGCCGATGAAGTTCTTGAAATACAAGGCGCCGGCAAGACGAGTGTGCATTTGAGGGCTATCGGAGGCCACAAGCTGTAGCAGCTTCAATGCAAATCCCGGCTCATTTTCAATTGCCCGTAGATTCTTCTCAGCTGTTTTTAATTTAAATCAGCACTGCGCGGATGTAGGAAAAGTATGTACAAGTAATAAAAACTGCTTCGAGAGTCGGCTGTAGGAAAGGAACGGTCTCTTACCCTCTTTATTATATTGCGGAATGAGGGAAGTGTCTAACAGCTGTCCAATTGTTTGAATATCGGCCATGGTGGAGGAGTGTTGGAGGAACTGAATGATAACAAAGCAGCAGAGGATCGGAGGAGGAGTGGGGCAGACTGAGTTGAGCCGCCAATCTTCATTGCAGATCGCTGTTAAAAATCACTAATGGCCGGGTAATAGGCATTAGAAGCGAGTAGTGCTTAGCGGCATGTCCTCCAAATGTCGCTTTCGAATTTCTCTACATTTATACGAGTCGAGAGTTTATGCAGATGCATGGATTGCGGGGTTATGGTGTCTGCCCTCCCGTTTTCTTTCCTCTCCATGCACTCACCTCCACGCCTCACCTCCACGCCTCATGCCCGGCCATTACCACCACACACTATGGCATACAAAACAAATATGCTGAGCTTGACGGACTTTCCCCTACCTGTTATCTCCATATACCAAGCATGCTAGTCCGTTGCTCAGTAGCACCACTATCCCCACTTCCAGGATCCGCCTTGATTCAGTGTCAGTCCGGTCAGATTTAACACCCGATCCGACCGACAGAGGCCTTGTAGAGCTGCACCGGCGCCGAACCATTCCAAGACCGGCTTTTTCGGGGGGGTTGTCTTGCCTATTTACTGATATCCGGCGGCAACTAGCACACTACCTACCTAGGTCTCACCAGAACGAGCGTTGGTGGGAAGCGCAGCAAGCGGCGGAAGGAGATACACGTCGGTGAAGATGGAGGTGGATGTCATATACCCCAGAGATTCTCACCAGGGAGGTGGTAGATCTGCAGTTTGAGATGCTCCGATTTGGTGCATAGTCTTAGCAGCCTGGTGCATACGACCAAAGTCTGTAGGGTTGCTCGGTGTTTTTGATACCATAACAATACAGAGACAATAATCCATAAACCAATGTTTGATTGACAGGTCTAATGGCGTGGGCCAATACTGACTGATCCTTGGAAATATGCTTTCAATGAAGAAGAACCGAGAGTAAATCAAACGACAGAAGTTATTCTGTTCATGCGTTGGGAGTTTGAGTTTCGATCCCAGAGGTCGCGGGTTCTGCTAAAAGTTCCTCTGTGAGTTCACCAACATAGAAGCCCATACTATGAAGTAGAAGAAGGTTGAGATCCATTTAGTTCAATCTGCACGCCCCCACGCTTATATAGTTCCAGTTGACGTGACGTGCTTGATGGCGGACTGCATATTGCTAGAAGCAGCCTCCTTGCTTTCTTCTGTTCGTTCCTTTTTTCATCAGCTATTGAGATAATTTGCACGGGAGATGTATAGAAAATCCTCACGATAGCCTTCCAACTGTCTCCCTGAGTTGCTCGTACTCGTACTCTACTTACCCTGGCTTAAGTCTCCCTTCCTAATAAGAACTAGCACTCTAAGTCTTGCCCTGCAACGGCGATCACCGGTGGTGGAGTCCGAACTTTTGCGCTTCCACTCGCTCCACCTCCACCTCCGCATCTTCTCGCATACCTACAGTACACCCTCGCATCCTCGCATCCCCGCATCTGCACCGTTCCTGGATCCCCTAATACGATCGGCCCAGCTACCAAAGCTGAAACAGTGACAGAACATTAATAGAGCGGACCACGTTCCCGATGCTCGATACATGAACGGCCAAACTGTTCGCCCACCGTCCACGACGCTTCTGCAATAAAGTACATACCATCCCCTCCCCCGAAGTGTCTCCCGATACCGAAAAACCGCCGAACATTTATTGCGTGTTTTGTTTTTGTCCGTCACAGCGGTTCTGCTTCTCCCCGACCCGTAGCGTACAGCAGATACTGTGACCGCCGCATATCATTACTTCTGTTGCCACGCTCTGCAATAGCTCGCCGGGACGGGTTTGAGGACGGGTTTGTCCCGACCGTTTGTTGTTAGGCGTTGTGTGCTGGACGTTGGGTTATTATCGTCATTGTTTCACGGCTAGATTTTTTTCTGCCCAACGAGCGCCTCGACCACGCACGAGAGCCACCTATTGGTTGTGCTTGCTGTGGCCAGTTTTTACCCCCTTCTGTGGTTTATAACTTTCCTCACTTTGCTTCGACATTCTGCATGCTTAATGCTTAACGTTGTACCGACTATATAACTTGTACGAGAATTCCAGACTTGCTGACGGTCATCAAATCAACAGCCCTAGATGACGCCAAATCCTACTCCAACGGACCCTTCTCCTCAAGAACCAAGCAAAACACAATCAGGCCTCGTTAACGTGTTTCGAAATTTTGGTCTCCGAAACCGTTCTGGCTTTTCCATCTCGTCGACTCCTGCCACACCTTCCTCCAGTAGCAATGCCAATCATTCGACGTCACAATTCGAGTACTTCCCCGAAGTTTTGGAAGGTGGAGGACAGGAGTTGTTGGATCGCTTACGAAAGGACAAGGCGCTGGTGGAGCGAATAGAAGCTGCGGAGGTGCTAAGAACGAATATTGCCGATTTCCCATCACAAGTTGTTACGGATATATGGTACATTGCACAAGACCTGGTTGAGGATGAACACCCGGCGGAAGCTCGTCAGGCAGGCTTCAAGCTTTTGACGGCATGCTTGAAGGCACTGAACGAACCTTCGGCCCTAGACCGATTACGATACTACCGGACCATCGCTCGGCACGAAAACCTCGACGATTTCGACGAGCAACTACAGGCAATGCTTGTGCTGACATCTGGAGGTCGCAATCTATCGTCTTTTGAGAGAGAAATTGGAGGGTTGCTGTCCAGATGGTTAAGGCTTTTATTTTCGGAGGCAGGGAGGGCGCGTCAGCTCCGTAAGCGTGAAGGAGGCTCACCAGATACCATATCGGGGGCCGAGTTCTGCCTAAAGGAACTATTCAAGTTTGTGACCGATATAATCAAGTTCAACTTTCAGACATTTGAAGAGCAAGAGATCAGTCAACTACTCTCAGATGTGCTGTCCATCTCCAGGAAAACTACAAATAAAAGGGACATTGAGTGTTCAATCACCTTTATCGAAACACTGATCACCTACGGCTATATCCCCCCCGACTCACTTCGTCCTTGCGTTGAGATTCTTTGTGGCACATACTCTACCATCCGGGACCTAGCTGATGATACCTGGAATGCAGTTAGCAACTTATGCAAGAGTCATATGGCGCATAAGTGTATTCTTACCTTGCTGGAAATCTTGCGAAAACCTTCCAAGAAAAGTCCGGGACCAAACACCAACACTCTCAGAGGGGCCATCTGGTTTTTGGAAAAGTTGCTTCTAGAAAACGGGGAAAGTGGCTTACCAAGGTTTCAAATCTCAGTTGTTATGTCCGCATTCAGTGACGCCCTCTTGAGGGATAGCCCACGCCTAGAAATGAATGTGTGCGGAGCGATCTGCCGTGTTCTCGCAAGACCCGACATTGTTTCACAAATCTCATTTGATGAATGGGCAATTCCATTGGAAATACTTATTCGTGTTTCCCGGCGGACAACTGAACGGGCCGATGGCGTCCCCCTCCAGCGGCTTGGTGTTAAAAACGTCCCCAGGGCTCGATCACAGGACAAGGAAGTAAATACTGCAATTTCTCAGTCTCTCTTTCAGATCATCAACCAGTTGGAGGAAGCTTGCCGGCAACCAGATTTCACGCAAGTCGAAGGCGTGGTGGAATTCTTTTTGGAGGTTTATGGTCACATTCCGGACTCTGCAGCAGAATTTGTTCTCAATTACTACTCCTCAGTGCATCTATGCTATCCTTCCTGTGCTGAGTGGCTTGAGAATTCGCGACGTCTTGTGGACGTGTTTTTTCGGACCAGAAAACGACCTTCAGAGTTGCGTGTTCAAGTACTCTCGCTCATTAAAGATGTATACGAAACTATAAGAGAAGTGTGTGAAGAGTCGCTCTTGCATCAATTTGTACTGGTGGTCTTTGAGGACTTTCGAACCGAAACAGATCCCAAAGTTCTGGAAGCCCTGGTCAAGATGATCGTGGATGTTGCCGCTGACAGCAACATGGATATGTTCAATCACTTGGTGAGCATTCTCATCGAATATATGCGGTTGGATCAGAACTTCGATATTTCACCCAGCGGTGCTGCAGCAGAAAGTGCCCATACGTCTCTGCGACCTTCACCCAGTGTTTCCAGCTCCCATAGCTCACTTCCCAATATTGTAGCTCGCGGTCTTGTGAAAATGTTTATCCGAAACATGAACACAGACGCTCTCAAAGCGGTACGGATCTATGAAGAGCTTGTTAAAGTTGCTGGATCCTCGACCTGTGAGGAAGATGCTAGATTGACAACAATGAAGTTTCTGTTCCGTCTCAGGGCGGATTCCGAGAACCGCGTCTTTCTAACAGATAATACTGAATCAGACTACCTTGCAGGAGTTCTCAATAGGACAAGTACACATTCAGATGAGAAAGAAGTTTTATCAAGTCCTAAAGAAGAAGATACCTCGTCCTCATCCCGTTCTAATCGAAGTAATTCTATGTCTCAGTCGATGCTGTTTCGACATTCAAGTACCCGCGGAACACCAGAGCACCATGATAAGAACAAGAGGCGTTTTCCTTTATGGAGTTATCCCGAAGCACAACCGTTACCGGAAGCACCGCCACAAGAGGCGAGCCCGGTCTTGTTGACGTTCTACGACCCAGGCTCGGAATTCCCTGCCAGGGAAGGCCCCACACTTGATCCGAAGGGCGCCCTTAGGGTTGCGCGTTGGGTGGAACGGGTCATTCCCATAGTTCAACAAGGCTGTGACTGGGAAATCTACAGCTATGTTTTGTGTCACCTCCCTTCGCAACTGGCCAACAAGACAATGTTCAGGAACTGCAAGGCTCATATTGGTCTGCTACGAAGTTATGTTTGTGATCAGCTGCATACGAACAGGCTACCGGATACAGACCTTCCCTCTGATATAAAGAGAGCCGATATCGCGGTGTGCTTGATACACATCCTCACAGTTCTCATAAGTTATCGTGAGCATTTTGCAAAAAATGAGACAGAGGGAATAGTGAAGGCGTTTCAGCTAGGGTTGCATTCATGGAATAGAACAGCAAAACCTTGTATTCATGCATTGTCACTGTGTTGTTATGAGCTTCCGGGTTCAACTAGCAAATTCCTGTCCGGAATTTTGATGAAGTTATCGCAAATCATTACATCGCCGGTAGTCAGCGTCCACATCTTGGAGTTTCTGTCGGCATTAGCGAAACTACCATCACTTTATAGCAACTTCACAGAACCCGACTTTCGAAACATCTTTGGAATTGCTTTTCGATATATTCAGCACGCAAAAGAGACAGCAACGCAACGTTCCAGTTTCCACGCCCGAGCTGCTTCTCGTGAAACACCAGAACACTCACTGACTGAACAATCCGATCTTCCTCAATATGTCCTTACTCTTGCTTATAACGTCCTCACGACCTGGTTCCTTTCGTTACGATTGTCCGAGAGGTTGAAATATGTTTCTTGGATCGTCCGAGGTCTAATTCTTCACGATCACTCAAACCACTTGGATGAACAGAGCGAGGCATGCATCGATATGTTGCAACGATTCACCTTTTCTCGGCGTGACTTGAAGCCTCCACATAAACTGACAAGTCCCGGTATCGTGTCCAAAAACTGGGTGAATGGCATGACCATCCTTTCGATTGAAATGGCACCTGATTCCGGCATGTCAAGGATCACAATAAGGAGACCAGTAAGTCATGGATGTTGTATCAAGGCATGCGGACATGCTGACTTCTTCTAGGCAGGCACATCTTATTACTCTATAAAACCAGACTATCCGGACCTCAAGTCTCAATTGTTGTTGAAACATCTGGATGTTGATAGCCATATAGATGAATCTGAGGATGACGAATTTAATGTCACTAAGCTGCTACCGAGCCATATATTATTGCAATTCGCAGGTGGTACCGCCCTCACAGAACAAAGGCCGATACTTCTCCCAGAGGATGACAAAACGACTCGGGCGATTGAGGTGTTTGACCGAATACCCACTGTGGATTTCCACAAAATCGGTGTTGTTTATGTCGGAGCTGGACAAACAGAAGAGAAGGAGATATTAGCGAATAGGATGGGCTCACCGGACTACACAGACTTTGTGGATGGTTTGGGTGATTTGGTGAAACTTCAGGGAGCGAATTTAAATACGGGAGGCCTGGACCGTGAGGAGAATTTTGATGGCGAATTCGCATACTTCTGGAGGGACCGCACGACAGAAATTGTCTTCCACGTCACAACCATGATGCCCACCCGCGAAGAGGATCCTCTACATACGTACAAAAAGCGACACATCGGAAACGATTTTGTAAATATTATCTTTAACAACTCTGGCCTTCCGTGGAGGTTTGGTACAATACCAAGTCAGTTCAACTTCGTCAGTATCGTCATCTCTCCTGAAGCAAGGTCGAGCTTTGTTTCCTCGAGAATTATGACCCGAGGATCGGATGTTGCGGTGTTCTACCGTGTTCAAGTTTGCTGCAGGGAAGGATTCTCGGATATATCTCCTGCCCAGGAACCGAAAATGGTTTCGTCAAAGAGCCTTCCATCGTTTGTTAGGAATCTAGCCCTCAACGCGAGCATATATTCTCACGTCTTTAATGAAGGCGGTCAAGAATACATTTCGAATCCGAGACATAGATTACGGAGCATTAAGCGACTACGGGAGAGAGTCGGTGCACCTCCGAATACTTTTATGTCAGCTTCGAGAGCGACGAGTCCTATCCGGCAGAATACCAATCGCAGGATTTCGGCTATGAGCACACAGACTACCTCGACTGAATACTCGCTGAGGACCTCGCCCTTGCAGGCTAACGGAGATGCTGAAAGGGACACGGAAACGGAGGATTTGTTGATGAATCTCGACTTTAGCCGATATACATGATCGACGGCTCTTGTGGAGAATGAAGTGAAGAATGGGACATTAGTATCAATGGGTGGTTTTTTTTCCCTCTTGTTGGGGTTGTTGGAGTTATGCCGTTTGTATTGTTTCATTACCAAAAAAAGATTTCATGATTGGGGTTTGCTTGGTGGTTCGCTGGAGGGTTAGGAATCAGTTGGAGTCTGCTTTTGGGTGCTTGTTTTTACTGTCTCATGGTGTAGTTTTATGCTCGGTTTGTCTAGTAGGTCTTTTGGGTCTGGAGTGTGTGGTCTGTTTTACAATAACAAAAGTTTCTTTTTCTTTCCTTTTTTGTGGATATCCGTCTTTGGTGGTTGGGTTCTTTGATCTTGTTGTAGACTGTAAATTGAATCGATTAAAACATCGAATGGGGGGATTTAGTACTTGGGGTGGGTTTCATTGAAAAGGATCACTCGGAAGCTGATGCAAGAGAGATCTAAGATATTTAATTTTCCACCCTGATAAACAAGATACCACCAGCCGACCTATCCGTGCCCCGTTGAACCGTCATCCACTACATTACACACAAAGAAATACTATATAGTGCATCATAAATATCACTCCTATCCAAAATTCATCTTTAGAGCAATACTCGGTTGCGAGCTCTCTGTTCTCGTCTTCTCCTGTCCACCTACATTACTCCTTAATACCTCCTCCATAAAACTTCTCTGTGCCGGTTTCAAATTCGCAACAATGTTCTTAAATGCGCTCTGGTCCGCTTGTGCCAGCTCCAGAAGTCTCGCAGCCGTTTCCCTTCCCACAGATTTGACCACCCTCGCTCTCTCTAGCAACATTGGCACGAATAGCAACATGGCCACTTGAATCTGTTCCCCAAATAGCACCCTCACAAAGCCGATAAGTATTGCGCACACGGCACCCTTAGTCGCCGCGTTTTCGTCGTCGGAAGGAGTGGAAACAAAAACGATAAGTTTGGGTAGAAAGTAACGGATGACTTCCTGATCGGATGCCGTCTTTGGGGATGACATGATGAGAGAGCGGACACACTGGGTTGCAATTGTTGAAGTAGCGCTGTCCGAGAGGAAGGAGAGGATGTAGTCGCAGAGTTTCGGAAGGTGCTCTTCGTTTGGTGGGAGGATGTTGACGCCGGACGTCACCACGATCGTTGCCGCCATTAGGGTGTTCTTTACGCATGGAATTCCGACTTCGCCCCTCAGTCTAGTTGCACAATGTTAGTGGGGGCATAGGGGGATGGGGAAGGGGGAAAAGTTACTTCGCGTGTTCAAGGACTCGCATTATGCTGCTGAGACAACTACGAGCTTGCATCACGACCAAATCCGCATCGTTTTTGGTGGAGCTCTTTGTGATGATTGTGATGAAGCGTTTGAAGATTGGGAGAGAGCGAGGAACTACCTCAGACTGACAAACTCCAGTTCCAAAGATAACTATCAGAATGTCAGTATCCAATCAGGCGATACATCCAATCTTTTAGAGGCTTACTGGTGAAGATATGCAGAATAGATGCATACAGGTCCATCCTGATGACAACAGGGAAAACCTCCGCCGCGTCTACCAAAGCGTCGAGACTAACTTTGATCAGGTTCACCCCTTCTTCACTTAACTGCTGTCGCACCATCGTCTTTGGATCCACCAAGTTCGGGAGTAAGCCGGCAAGAACCAGAACAATTAGCCTGGTCAGTTCAAACAACTGGTCTATATCTTCTGTCAGTCCGTCACCACTCTTTCCATCCTTCTTTCGTGCTGCGGGATGCTCCACACACAACGCCCTAGTAATATCTATAATTGCAGACTGCACCGCTAAACCCTCGGTAAGAACAAGCCTATCCAGCAGGTCCATAGTCTCCGAGAATATGACGTCCTGATAGATTGCATGTCCACAAACAGATGGGTGTAAAATCTTCTTTAACGCCAACAAGATCTCCAGAGTCTGCTCCTTAGTGGCGAGCGAATCCACACCAGGACGACCAACCAATGCCTCGAAGGCAATACCAAAGAGAACGAAGAAGAAAGCTACCGGCTCGTCCCGATAATTGATATCGTCCCGAGGGCCAGAGCTGCAGACGGCTCCGGGAGGCGTGGACTTGCCATCCAAAGCGTCAAATACGAACTGACTGTCCTGCTCTATCAAGCTTGCAATTGCGTCGACAAGCTTCAACCAAGAGTCTTGGTAGAACCCTAGCAAAGTCTCTCGGTTCAATGCAGCGTAGATAGTGTCGATTGAACCGCCGATAGCTGAAGACCCAGATGAACCAGCAGAAATATCCGGCTCGAATCTCAACCTTGCAAACTCCCGAAGTGAAGACAACCACATGGGTGCTAAAATAGTTATATGAGGCTTCACAACATCCACCAAATAAGCCTGCTCCCTGCTAGCAACCTGAAGCTCGGCCCATGCTCTAAGCACCGCCATTTTGACCATAACTTGTGCATTCGAGCTAAGACCTTTCAGGTCTCCAATCGACGCGTTTTCTGCATCCGCTAGCGAAGGTTCAGTATATTATTTTCCAGCAAAACGACATATCATGAGAACTCACTCGAAAAGTTCCCCAGTGCAGTGGTCACCAACTTCAAAATTCTACCCATTCGATCCACGTCTTTAACAATCCCTGTTGCGATAAAAGCAGCACCGACATTGACAGCTTGCGTCGCTAACTCCGGACTCGAATCCACCGCAAATGCTGGGGTCAAGGCACTACCAATTTGTGCTTGGTATTGCTCCAACAGTGGTGCATCCGGAAAATCAGGATCAGCAGTATGTCCAAACATCTTGAGAATTTGATCGATAATCCGCAACCCTCCAAGCCGGAGCTCAACAACATTCGCGGTAGATGCAGAAAACGCCATCTTGATGATGTCGCCAATCTTATCAACTAATCGTTGCTCCAGGGATGATTCTGGATTTCTTGCCAGTTCTTGAGCAGCTAGTGAAAGCAACTCGCCCAGTAAATCTATCGCAAATGTGCGTACTTGCCATCGAAGAGGCTCTTTACCACTCGGTTTCGATTCACCTTCGTTACCAGCCATTCCAGCAACTTCTTCGTCATTTAGATCTGTCGGTGCACCAGAGGGTTTCGTCGCTTCTTGTTGAATCACGCCGCCCTTTCTTTCCACGGTCTTTGTCATCACCATCTGGCATCGGTCTATCCATTCTCCAGTCTGTGCAATGCCGGTTTGCGCCATCCAATTTCGTATGATATTTCTGACGCCATCGTGAGTTGGATTTTCATCAAGGGTCATCCACATTTGCTCTTCCAGGCCCGGATCGGCTGTCCTCAAAATCCTTTCGGCATGGGCTTTCAGGAGTTGGTAAAGCCCATCAACTGCAACGCTTCTCAATTCTCCATGATTGGAACCTAGTCCTCGATGCAGTCTCTTCACATAACGGGTTATATCAACATGTCCGGCAGCAAACATCGAGAAGTGTTCCAAACATCGGAGGGCCTCCAGAACGGTAACGTAGTCGGCCTCTTTAAGAAACTGATCGACCATAGTAAGGATTAGTTCACGGACTTTACTCATGTCTTGTAGTTCAGGTCCAAGGACGCCAATTAAGGAATCAATGCATCTGACTAGAATACCCATCGTTGGTAATTCTAGTTCTAAATTTGAGGTCGCAAGTGCGGCAACTTCAGAGTTATGAGTCTCTGCAACATAGAGCTGAGACAGCATTCCCATCGTACTTGTCACGTATCCTGCAAAAGTTAAGCCTGCCGAATCGATCGTTCTTGAAAGACCTTCAAGTGCCCAAAAATGCACAATTGGGTGTGGATCGCTGCTGAGAGACATAAGAATACCCACTATGGTCTTCAAATGAAATCCAGCTGCCATGCCACCAACATGAGAATGTATACAACCCAGAGCCACGGCAGAGCCTGCACGAGCATTAGGATCTCGATTATTAACAACTGTATCGACCAGCCAGTTTATCATATTCCCAGTAAAGTTCTTTCCACCGACACTGCACAGCCTTCCGAGCGCTTCATATGCAATATTCCTGACAAATGGATCAGGCAAAATAACAAATCCTTGGAGCATTTCCGAGATGATCTTAAGCACACTTGGGGTGCTTAAGTTGGCAGAGGGTATTTCAGCTCCAATGGTCAATTTGATGGCTCCAAGAAGCGCAACCGCAACATTGACAGTCATCGCAGCCTTCCTTCCGGGGTCACGCTGAAGAGAATTTGACGCAAGGAATGTCGCAATCTGCTCAAGGATACTCTCTTGAACTTTAGGCGGTTGCATAGGAAGTAACGCCGTAAATAGATCAATTGCTGAATTAACGACCGCAGTAGCGGGCGGTGCCGGTGACGCGTCCTCTCCTTGGAGGTCGGAGAGGTAAAGATTAACAGAATCATGTTCAATGGACCCAAGAACCGGTGTGTGAAGAGTATTCTCTATCCGAGCCTCCGGGCTATCCCGCGTCATCCAATGCTTGATAGTTTTCTTGCATCCTCGTCCTTCGAAAGCAAAAGCGTCTACATCATATCCCTTGACACAAGAGCAGACTCCATAGGCATAATTATCACTAATCTCCCACAAACTCTCGAAATTTCCGGCCGAGCTTGCGATCGCGGTGCTGAGAGAGGAAGGGGTATATTTTTCGGGATCTGCAAAGAAACTAACGGCAATGGTCAACAAGTTGGCTTGAACTGCTTCTGCATGTGATAGCTTCACGAGCTTGACGTAGCATTGCAGGACACGCCTTCGAACCATGAGGTCAAAATCAAGCAGTTGCAGTGAAGGTGACAGCAACTGCGAGATATCGTCCGTAGTTTTCCGTGACGGAAGACTGTTGAGAAATAGAGTTGAGTTCTGTAACATGGCTGCAACCCGTTTAGAGACATCGGTCGTTAACAGGCGGTGATTGAACTCCAGGAAAGAAAGTATAGATCCTAATGCGCATTCCCTCACGTGGGCAAGAAACGCAAGCTCCAGCAATGACCGCTCAGTCGTTGAATCCTTGGCCAATGGCTTTGGTAGAGCATTCTTCCATAGTAGGAGCAATTGAGAAAGATGAATCTTGACAAAATTTGGTCCCAAAGACATCAACCCTCCAATAATAATCCAAGCCACTTGAATTTGGGTGCTAGATATCCTAAGCTCATATTCTCCGCTTGATTTTAACAAATTGGTTGCCATCGAAAGTATACGGGATGTAACATCCACAGACGCATACAATGGTTGAACCGGAGCTGTACTTATTGCTGCAGCAAGTCCATTGGCATAACCTGTACACCGTCGAATCGTTTCGGTTGATAATGGGCGACGGGTGGTCAGTTGTGTCAGCTCGCGGTTGACGTTATTCATGCAAATGGTGAGAATCGGAAGTAACTGTGAGGGTACGGCCATGACAAAGGCTCGCAGGCACCAACTTGTAGTGATCTGGACCGAGTAGTTGGGGTGTTGCAGAACCTGCAAAATCCCACCCCTAATCAGATCCTGTATACTCCCAGCAGCGGATCCCAAAGCTTTGATAAGGGATGACAGTGCGTGTAGGGCACCCATGAGAGTATGCTTCCCGGGCTCGGGATTCTCCTTGATGACCTGGGGGTAGTCTTTAATGATGTTCACCAAAGTCCGTGCTGCATTTAATTGGCTAGTTTCTGCTAGTAAATTTTGTCCGATTACTTCCTCCAGTACTATCTTCACGTATTTCCTTGTCGTCAAAAGGCGAAATCTGTTGTTTGTGATTCCTGGGCTTGAAAGCACATTTACAAGCAAGTGATTGGCTATGATAGTGTAGTTTGATTCCACAATACTCGAGCCTAATCGCATCATAACTTCTACATATGTCTGCGCAATACCGGCCCGTACCCTTGCTGGAGTCGTTGTCTTTGTATATTGTGTAGAAAGCTGTCGCAAAATATCATCCAGTGACAAGGCCATCCGTACTGCAGTCTTCTTTGAAGGTGCAGGTGATCCAGGCCTTTCCGTTACTGCTCTGTCTTCATCTTCTAATGCCACTGACGTCCTTTTCGTCTTTTTAGCCTTTTTGAGGTTCTTGTTCACCAGCATTTCTGGGTCAGTGGAATATGCTTGAACGAGTGAACAAGCCTGACACGAGGCTGCAGCCCTTCGTACATGTGAAGATGGAGAGTCGAACGCCTTTAAAATTGAGGTCTGGAGCTTCTCGTATTCTTGAAGCGAAGAGAAGTACGGCGCGCTTAAGAGCATATATTCCAGGCACTGCCAGATTCTCCATGATTAGGACTATTACCAAAAGCATGTGTTAGGGAATGGGATAGAATATGATGACTACCTGCAACGCAGAAGCTTGGGCAGCCGTTGATTTATCTCCGCCAGCCGCATTCCTTGCTGCTTTCCAAATATCCCTAGCATTTGACTCGTCCGCCATACCACCGACCAAGTAAAATACCTTCCCAAGAGCTCTAAATATAGAGCTCCTCAGTCCACAGTTGTTATTAGAGTTCTTCAATAGCTTCAAAAGAGAACTGCAAGCAAATGTAGCCACCGAGATCGCACTGTCTCCAGCAGTTTCGAATATTTCACCCAAGCAGTGCACAGCGGCATGTTTAATCCTCACATCCTTGTCCTTTCCGGCATTGATAATCCCGAGTAATTCATTGATCGTATCGTATAGTAGCTTCCGGTCGCTTTTCCCGAAGACCCCCGAGAAGCAACGACCAGCGACATTTCGTATTAATCTGGTTGGAGCTGGCGCTGTAAGCTGGATTACCCGGAGAAGCTCCCGCTGGACGAATAGTTGGTACGCAGAGGCGCCATCAGCATCTAAGCGTTCGACGAGGCGCTCGATGGTGGTGAGGAAGTTCAGGACATAGAGCTGCTGTTGGGGTTCTTCGGAGATGGCCGCAAGCTTTGTAGTATCGAGTTGAACAGCTTCGGGTGCTATTTCAGCGGCCATTGAAGGTATTAAATGATTGTAATGTCGAAAATAGAGGTATCCGTGATGAGGTGGGTGCTTGATGGTGGGTGAGGAGATGATGCTAGGAGGTGGAGGTGGAGGCTCCTTAAGGGCACCGCGCCAAGACACTATTTAATTCTCCCAATTGTGCTTTGGTGCTTGACGAAGAAACTCTCGAGACTTGAGTGGTGATGGTGATGCTTGTTATGGTTACCGTGATGGCTATATGAAGTATGATAGTGTTCGAAACAGAGAAACCAACACCCAATGGCTCAATTGCAAGCAACGGCTAACTTCTTGCATTGGCCTTAAAAATCGGGATGGTCCGGCGGTTCACTTCACTTCACTTCATATAACACGCCCGCTCTCATTCCCCTACTACACCCCGCCATCTACGCCCTCCATCCCCCATTATGCGTGCATACCGCACATTTCAGTGCCTCTGTCGCACCTCAACGCTTCGCACTACAGTTCCCACCTTCGCTCCGGTCCGAACTTTCACCACGACCCCCGCTACGACATCCGGTCACAGTCGTTGGTCCAAGATCAAACATGACAAAGGTAAAACGGACGCACGGCGTGGTGCCAGTTTCTCAAAACTCAGTCAGGAAATTACCTATGCATCACGCGAGGGAGGACTGGACTCAAACCTACGTCTGAATGCTGCCATTGCCCTCGCAAAAAAGGGTTAGTACTGTGAGGATCCCCGTCTGTAGCCTGGCTGTTGTCCTCCTTTCTGGTCTATACTAACTGGAGCAGCGGGTATGCCAAAGGATAGAATCAACATGGCTATTCAACGCGGCCAGGGAAAATCTACATCAGGCGCTGTGTTAGAACCAGTTTTAGTCGAGGGCATGGGTCCCGGGAATGTTGCGCTGGTTATCGATTGTCTCACCGATAACAAACTGCGCGCGTTACAGGAAGTGAAATATATACTTAATAAATACCATGGCCAGGCAACACCGTCGAATTACCTCTTTGCACGGAAGGGAATAATACGGGTCGTAACGGAATCGGGAGGGCACGGGTTCGACAGCGTGCTTGAGAGTGCATTGGAGGTGGACGGCACGGAAGATGTGGAGGAGGCCGAGGGTGAAGAAGGGAAGCCTGAGATTGTGATCACTACGGAATCGGCACGGATTGGAGCGGTGGCTGCTAAAGTCAAGCAGAGGTTGGTGGGGCTTGAGGTCGCGAGCTACGGCATTGAATGGGTCCCCAATGAGGATACCATGGTAGAAGTGGTTTCGGGTGGAAAATCGGAAGGACTCTTGCAGGAGTTGATTGAAAAGTTGGAGGAATCAGATGAAGTTACGTCAGTCTACACGAACGCTAAGGCATAGGCTGGAGGTGAAATTTTTATAATATCAGACGTTGTATGGGGGATCGTGTATATTATCTGTAGCATTAGCATGCCTTGTCACGAACAGTTAGAGTAGAATGCTCTTGTTCCCAGAATTTTTCGTCGCTCGCAAGCTCGCACCTCAAAATGCTGAGCTTGCGAAGTCAGCTGACGGGTGGTTTTCGAGCGCAAGAGTAGAATTAATCCTGTCTCTGCGCAAATAGGCAAGACCTGACACAAACTTCCTCCTTCCCTCGAGCGTTCTCTAATACTCCTCAAACTCAATTAGTAGGTCGTTCTACCATGACTTCGCTTCTTTTCCATAGCCCTAGTTACGATTCTAACCCTCTTTCCTATCCTAGTATATTCTCATCTCAGCCACACTTCATTCTATCTCATCCCCGAATTCGTAGTGTGCAGCGCTTGTCACCGTAGCCGACTCGGGATGGGTAGAGTCCAGGATTATAGTGCGTTCTAGGCATTTCGGAACCATAACCGCCCAGATCTTAAACAGTCCCGTTTCTCCATGAGATACTCAATGATTGTGATCAATAATTGTGATATAGCAGTGGAAGGGGTTTAGGCCAGGAAGGATGAACAGAACCCAAATGGAGGTTTATGGATGCAGTAGAATTGATAGAAGGAACGTAGAGGTGGGCTAGTATGTTAGTCTGTCAGACAGCTTGGTAGGATTTTGCGGTAGCCCCAGCGACCAAAAAGCCGTATGTGAAGAGGGTCTGTCTCCTCGAGAAATAAGATATGAATTTGCCGGGTAAGGATTTGGGTACGAATGGTTTTTGGGCATAGGGTTCTGGAGAGTAGCTTCTCTCCAGATATGAAATGTAGAGGGTTCATGCAAAGTAAAAATCTCAATGGATATCCTTGCCTTACCATGAGCCATAAGTCCTCGCCATTCTCAACTCTCTAGTCCATCAGACTACTAAGTATCTACTTTCGCGATTAAGTAGGGCCGAATTGGGCAATTGAAGCGGAGGTTCCACAAGGCGCAGCTGATTGCTCGTGCGACATTGGAATAGGTGGTCGTCTCTTTCTCTCCCCGCAGTTTACAGTAAGATTTCATGAGCTTCATTCTGCGATACATCTCCACCACTTGAAACTCTTCGTCTGCACAGGCTCATCACGCTCCCGAGGAACAGCACGCATTTGCAACCCACCACTCTTATGATCCCGAGCTTCGATTGTTAATAGCGATACCACCGACACCACCACTTCCAGCGCCGTTTCATACGAGTTAACCTATTGTAAGTTGTTGTCCGAACTCACCAGTGCTCTATCAATCCCAACTCACTTCCAAAACAGACATCCATGCCTCTCTTAGCCCTTCCTCCCGAGATCTTGGTGGCTCTCGTCGGCCACCTCAACTCCACCCAGGACTATCTGGCCCTCTCCACGACTAGTCGCCAGCTCCGCGCCTGTTGTATCTCCGTGCGGCCCAAAACTCTACGTCTCCTAATGGAACGCACCCTAGAATCAGATCTCGGCAAAGCTGCTAGCGAACACTACCTAGAAGCTCTAGGACGATGCAAATTCTGCGAGTTTTATCTTGAGGACGAGGAGAACCGAAAGACATACAGACAGACCAACACACAGCGGCGATACAATCTGATCCTCAATCACGAGACGAAGGATGTGTGTGGAGGTTGCCTTACGTTAACCATGGTGCTGAAGTATACATGGTATCCTTGGTATCAAAAACCGGCTGAAGAATTGAGGATGCAATATCTTGATGCGATACAGCACCGTGTAGCGGATTTGGAGAGGTATTCACATGACCGTACTTGAAGACGTTACGACGGGGGATAAGAAGGTACGACAGGCGATTTGGAGAGGAGTTGGCGCATGTTTTATCGATTCAGTTTTTCTACGATACCCATATCTGATGTCATTTTTGTTTATTCATTCATACAGTTGGGCCCTCAATTACGGTTAATGGGACCCCGGTTGGTTGCGTGGGAGATTCTTATAGTTTCCAAGGTTCTTTTAGCTTCCAAGGTTCTTGAGGCGGCTCGAAGATTTATTCGTGTAACATTATTGCGTACACCACCCTTTTAGTGAAATCGAGGTCGTGAACCCAATATTTCTGACGATTGTATCTGAAAATGTCCCACTGATCCTCTGACATTGACAATCTAGCGTTTCATGAATTAACTTTCTCTCCCTATGAGAATTGCATGCACCAAAATCCATGAAAAGAACTAGGAACTGCACACTCAACTCCGAGAGTACATTTCTCCTTGAGGCTCGTGACATAGTTAGTTTTCCAACTGAACTATGGGTTTGAAGCACTTCTCATCTCCTTATCAGCTCGAAGTTAGATGTTAGGTCCATAGTTGGTATACAACCTATCACTCGAGCTAACAGCCTTAACATAACCTGACTTGTTCTAGTGTTGGGTTTGGTGATCCGCTCGAACATCACTTACTCCCATCTGGTATCAACAGTTCATTATTCTTAGGTGTATCTAATAAGTACGAGAATAAAACCTAGTTTCATAATTCGTTTGTAACAGATCTACCAACAGGGTTGTGCATATCGCCAGATCTTTAAAGTCAGCCAACATGCTGCTCATCAACCTTCCTGCAGACATCCTCGTTGCCATCCCTTCGTTCCTGGTTACAACTGCCGAATTCCTCTCCCTCTCCTGCACCAGCCGACAACTCCGCAACATCTGCCTTACAGCCTCCAACAACAAAAAGCTGCTTCTGCCTTATATTGCACACACTTGACACGAAGCTCGACTGGGATAAACCCTGGCGTAGCATAGGAGTACTCCACTCAAGTCAGTTTTATGAGATGGTACCTCAAGAGTGCGAAGAACCAAAAACTCTACAAGGACACGAACCGTGGCGAGAGGATAGATCTCGTTTACGAGCATGTCGAGAAGGTACCGGGAGTGATGGTGCAGAACTATTTGTTATTGTGCAATCTTCTTGTGAAGTTCTGCTTCTACCCCTGGTGGAAGTTGCCGGAGAAGGAGGCGATAAGCAACGGATTGCTTATCGGACAGGAATACAGAATCTCGCAAGAATGTATAGAGGGACCATAGGAACGAAATATTAGTAACCACCGCGATGGGGTTGTTATAATATCCTTGGTTGTTGAAAATACCAACCCCAACGGGAAGCTTTATTTGGCATGGCCTTGGATTGGAGAACTCTAATATTTGTGTACCAGACCGCTCCAGTACTTCCTCACCGGTACGTTAGTCATTTAGGTATGCCTCGCACTATCGCCGAGATTCTACTTGCGAACGAAAATTGAGTCAAAGTTCATGTGATTTCGCCATAGCTTGCTCATTGAACCAGTGACCTCATCGACAAGCACCTTTTGTGCTATACAGATATAAAACATATTTACAGTAGTAATAGTACAAAGAACCACTCCCCTCTCATCATATCTGGCATGACAACGCTAACGTTCCTCGTCGTAAAAAACTATCCCTCTCCCGGCTAGCGCAGATTTCCATCCTCGTATGGCACTATATTCAACCTCATATCCATATACCCCCAACAACACCCTTACCCCTTCTTATTCTCCAAGGGCTCTAACTCCATTCTTGCTGCGCGCTTCTCCAATCTCTTGCGTTGCAGTCGTTGAAGTTCGTTCTTGATCTCGTCTCGTTCGTGCGGGATCTTGTGGGTTTGGTTTTCATTTGGCCAAAAGCCGCCGACGTGGAAGCGGTTGTCGAGGTTCGTGCCGAAGTAGTACATTACGGCAATTGGAAACATGATGTACCTTTTCAAGGTTAGTCGGAGGGGAGGCGGTGTGGTTGTGTGGTGGGTGGCGGTACATTCCAAACTGCTGAAGCTTAGCTGATGTTGTTGGCAACAGATCGCAGAACCAACCTTAAAGACTTCGAGATTGCTGCCGCCCATTGTTGCAGTTTGATGTGGTAGTTGTTTGGTGTTGGGCGTTGGTGGGGAACTAGAAGTTAGAGGGGTGGTGTTGTGGCGTGGGATTTGTCGTCGGAATAAGCTTTTAAGCCTCAAGAACGATATGGACCTCTTCTTCCATGGAGTCAATTGATCACTCATATAAACAATTACAGCTGTTCCCCTTTATGCCCGAAATCATATTCTTGCGTCTAGTTCCTCTACTTCCTCTCCGAGTGATCTCATACATGATACACACCGAGTGACAGCTGCCGCCCGATGCGCCAAAGGCTTATTTAGTTAGACCCGGCCAACGCTCCAGAAACATACATTCAACTGTCCGGGATGTATCGTCATTCCTGATGGCGCCCGGCCCGGGTATTTGACCCAATACCACACACTCGGGAGGCAATGCTCTTACACTTTTGTACATTTTCCACTATTCCGGCAGCGTAAACAAGCCACAGTGGTATTCGCGTTCCCCCAAACTGCGACAACCTTTCGGAGACTGGACCCCCACCAACCCTCCGGCGCAACATGTCCGCCCCTATCGATCCATCGTCCATCACTTCGTGGGAAGATGCATTCCAGCATCCAATTCCACAGGTGCGACAGTTGGAGCGGCAGCTGCGCGCCGACCTGGCAAGCAACAAGGAGAAGTTGCGGGGTCTGGTTGGGTAGCTCTTCTCTCCCCCACTCTTGAGCTCGCGCACCATGATGGGATTAGCTGACCAGTTTGTTGGCCTGTTACAGGGAGAGCTACCGCGATCTGTTACAAACCGCGGAGCGAATCATCGACATGGACGTAGCAGCGCAGAACGTTGAAGCTCGCCTCGGAGAAGCCTCCCGGAACTGCAACTCTCGTTTACTGGAACGGAAGGCCAAGAATTTGAAGGGGTTTAATGATATGATGGATAAGAGAGGTATTGGGAGCTTTGTCGAAGCTATGTCAGGGGACCCGGTTAGCTTACAGTGTATGGATGTAGACCGCGAGAAATACACCTTCGCTGCTCAACTTGCGATTCTACAAGCTTGTCCTTCGGTCATATCGCGGCTTCTACACAACGATCAAGGAGATTCGTGCCTCCTTGCCGCCAAAGTTTTTGTAATTTCCCGGCTTCTGTTGAAGTCACTCTCCGAGAAGGTTCTCGCCTCTTGCTTATGTTCCGGGTCGGGTGCGGTTACTAACGGCAAGCTGTTTGTAGAGTTCTCTCCCGCTTCTAACTACACTGCGGTCCCAATTCTTAACACTTCGTCCGATACTGCTACAGCACATCGATACACTTCTCTCCTCGATAATGCTTTCTACCTCTCTCCTCGTACCCACACTCACAGCATTCAGCGTTCTCAAGACCTCGTCACCCTCGGAGGTGCTCCGACACTTTCTATACATCCGCTCTACAGCGCTGTCATCGCTTCTCACCGGCTCTGATCCAGATGCTATGTTGAAGTCGGTTATGTTATTCAACAAGACCTTAAAAGACGCAGATGCAATATTTCCCGGTCTGCTCAGCGACGCATTAGTAGCCCTGAAATCCAAGAGCCTACTCCAGGACGCCGAGGTAACGGCGCTGCCTGAGCTGGGATTGGACGTTAATGCACGATGGCTGCCCGAAGATATCCGCGGGTTTATTCCTTGGGTTCGCCACGATGACCTCGAGGCATCAAGAGTGCAAGAGATTGTGCGAACTTGGGCCGAGAAAGAGGTGGGGAAATTGAACAAGAGCCTGGAAACATTTTTAAATGCAATGGATTGTATTGCTAGCATCGTGAAGCTGCGTGGTGGGATGTTGGCGTTGTGGAGGTCGGGCACACAGACCCGGCGCAAGTTCTTGTCAGGCGATAATAGCAGCGGCGGCGAGAACTTCAGAAGCATAATTATGGTACGCGTAGTAGCCGTGATGAAAAACATCGCGGAAGATCTACGCAGAGTGGGGGAGAAGATCGAGCTTCTACTCAATGAAGCCGAATCTGAAGCCGAAGGTGAGCACCAACACCTCGTCTCAGGAATTGAACCTCACTGTCGTAGATTCTATCAGCCTCTGGCCTACTACACCACTACCGGTTGACCTCAGCAACGGTGTCTCCGCCTTCCGAACCGCCATCTCAAATCGCGTCCACGGGAAAAGCCCCGTTGTACTCTCTTTCCTCTCCACCTACAACTCATGGCTCACTAAGATCTCGGCCATAGCGACTATCTTCCGTGACCTCCGCAGCACTGATCCTCAATCCGCCGAAACCGAGGACGAAGATTTTGAGGCTGAGGAAGAGCGCACCCAAGCAGGGATGGAAGACAGCCTTCTCGCCGAGAAAGAACTTACCACAGTCCTCGATGGTGTCTACCGCCTCTTAGAGCAGTCTCTCAACAGTCTGCTCGGCGCCACCCCTCTCACCCGTTGTCAAGCCACTTTCCTCCTCCGTGCAGTCCGACAGATTCGACAAGTCACACCGAAACGCCAGGGCGACGACGGAAACCCTATAATCTCGCTGACGTGGTTCGGAGCTGACGCTATACCCAAACTGCACCTCATGATAGCCGCTTTTGTTACCATGAAGCCGCTAGAAAATGTTGCTTCCCTCTTGAAACGGAGAAAATGGGAGAAATCAGTGGTTTCGAAGCCACTGTGGGAAGGTGAGGGAGAGCTGCTGCCTGTGCAACCCAGCCCATTGGTGTTTCGGTTCTTGCACGATTTGGTAATAGAGATGAGGAACACCGGCGAGGATGTTTGGACTCCCGCTGCGGTAAAGTGTGTTAAAGCCGGCGCTTGTAATAGGCTGTGGGCAGCAATGGAGGAGGTGTTGCAACGAAGGGAGTTTGGGGATACAGAACCTCTGCCGGACGTGAAAGAGGAGGAAGAGGAAGAGGAAGAGGAAGAGAAGGCAATGACGGAACCAAAGGTTGAGAATAGGGACAAAGCTGGAGTCCAGTCTTCCACCGACGATAATAGCAATGAACAACAAAGCTCTCACCCCGCGGATGCCGACACTCCGGCAACGAATGGAGATACTCACGCACCTAAATCTGCCACAGAACTAGCCCCAGAACTTGCTCCAATACCCGCCCGGATAACCCGCGACTGGACCCTCCAGCTCCTCTTTGATTCCCTCTACCTCGACGAAGCACTACACCGCAAGCGGAGACGAGGTAGTACTAATGGAGGCTCTGTCACTAGTCTGGTTGGAAAAGTGGATTCCGTTATTGGTGCTAAGGTATTTGTTTCCCTTCCTCTCCTTCCTCTGTTTACTAACAGGCGATAGTTGGCCCTGGATGAAGAGTTACGGATGAGATTAGAGGGGAGCGCGAGCGAGTATTGGAAGAGAACATGTTTGCTATTCGCGCTGTTAAGCTAGCCAGAAAGGATGAGTAGTGTACTGCGGAGTTGTGTGTTATGGGCGGGATTTAGATAGATATTGCTTAGGAGTGGGATGTTCTTTTTTTCTTTTCAAGAAAGGTTTGAGAAATAGTGATTCTGCCCCAATACCATCCATCACGGTGTATCCTGCCATAGATGTAAGCCACTACACAAGTTCAAAGGCGGGAGATGCCCATCCGTTTTTTGGTGATGCCGCACTTTCTCCCGGAGACGAAGGAATATAAGAGTGGCAATCTCAATGAGACAACTTGCTCTCGTGCCCAGACTTTCACTTTTTCGCTAGCGCTGTGAAGAGGTAAAGTTTGGTTTACGAGAGCACTTCTCACTAATGAACTCCATCGCAAGCAGGCATAGATCCAAAAAAAAAATCTCCACCACCTATATACATCCTACAAACATCTTACTTACATATTCCTCTCTCACGTCTAACCAACAAAAAAACCGTACAACATAACGCCTCGGTATACAAACGCCGTCCAGTGTAGTGTTCCGCTTATCAATTCGCCTTGTTCCCTTTCCCCTTAGCAGTAACAATATTACTATTCCTCGCAAAAGCCTCCCGAATCTCCTCCAAATCTGCAGCCGCATCCTCTGGCAAACCCATCAGACCGCCGCCCTCCTGGTGAATACTATCATTACTGATCGATCTCTCCATCATCCGAGCTCTCCCAGCCCGCTTCTGTTGCTTAGCAACGAGCCACTGCTTCCCGGGGGAATTAAAGAAGGCCATTGAAGCCATAATTCCAAGGTGGGCGATGAAGTAGGCCCGTGCCCATACTTTTATGGAGCCCGAGAACGAAAGGATGATAAAGGGTGCCGCAACGTAAGAAAATGCAAACTGAGTGCTGATAATGCTAAAAATGTCATAAGCTTGTTTGTATGGACCTGCAGATTTCTGGTCGGCAGAGAGGAAAAGAGGTCGGACGTGACGACGGAATTCTGTACTAGTCAGATGCGGCTTCACGGGAAAGAAGGAATGGAGGAGATATTACGTTTGGCTGTGGTCTGAACCAATGAAGCGGTGATGAAAGTGAGGTAGTAGCCAGGCGAGATGCCATGCCAAAGAGCTAGTTCGGTCATTAACAACGTCAAAACAGTAACATGGTGGCTGTTGGTTCATACCGGAAGTACCAAAGGTTGTTAATGAGCTTCTAAACCCTGGCTTCTTACCCTTAGGAGTCACCCTGAGGTAAACATAATTCTTCAACCATTTGTTGGTGTTCATATTCCATGCTTCAAGATAAGCCCTGGTGTTCTGCGCTGTTTCCAACGCCCATGGATCAACGTTCGTAACACGGTCCCACCTCGCTTTCTTATTCGCGTCTAGGCCATTATAACCCAATCCAGAAAGGACGCATGCACCTTCAGTTAGAGACCAGACACCGTAATATTTAGTGCGAGAGGCGAAGCAAAAGGCGTAGAGAAACCACATCCTATGTTAATTTATACCTGTCAGTCAAGAAAGCAGCAGGATAACCCAGGCGATGAAGGGAAAAGCACCTTCGGAAAAATGAATATTCCACAGCCTCATCACTGAGCATAAATTCCGTTGTGTAAATGGCACTCAACTTCAAGAAAACTAGAATCCAAAAAAGCCCTGTCAATGCTTTCTTTGTTGCTGGGATATGGCTTTTTGGTATTCTTCTCTTTCGTTTCGTCCCACCATGCCTTTCATCCGGGACGACAACATCGAACATTGTACAGTCGATCCAGCGCTGATACTCGCGGAAGTCAAATGCTGGGCCTGCAAACAGCGACGGAAAGAACAACACATAGGCGGCGTAATCCAGAATATTCGGAAGCTTCACTATCTTTCGATCCCTTTGGAACTCCGATAGCCCCTATGCTGCACATTAGCACCTATCTTCACGCAAACTGAACACACACAAAATCTCTCCACTCACCTCATCCGGCAACCGACCATCATGAACCGACCAGCAAAACGCCGTCAACTACGCGGCATCCCATTAGCGCCTTCCAGACCCGTTCACGGGGGTTTCGAACCTTCATAACCAACACCATCTGTGCACCGGTAACATCCACAACACCCGGTACCGGGTAAAGTTCTCGATACAAGTGCGAATACAACATGTGACCCATCAGGTACACAAACCCCACCCAAGGCATGTAAGGGCCATCCATATAAGCGGCGATGGCATAGGCACCCGCAGCACTGATGAACAGTGTCCGGATACCATCCCAGAGATCAAAAATCCCGATAAGATAGAATAGCGAAACCCTGGTAATGACATATCAGCTCGAATCGAGGAGGTGCAATGACGTTGACCAACCCTATGAGAAAACAGTTCTTCTTCCATGGTTGGGCATCGGGTAGTCGTTTGAGAACGCCAGCGAAAGGGTATGAGATTAAGAAGGTAAATATAAGCTTCACTGTAGCAAGGAAGACGTGTGTCAGCCCTAGCTATGCGTATGTGTGCATATTCGAGGTGAAGAGAGATGTACGTTCGTCTTTCGAAGCTCCAAGTGCATTCGAAGCCCATATGAAAGCTGTGAGGCTATAGGTCAGCACGATCGTGGAAATATAGCGGAGAATCTCACGGAAGTCTATTAAGGGCAACATCGTTTGTCTGAGTTCTGAGGTCTGGGTTGGCCTAGAAGCGGCGTATGGAGCAGCGGCCAAGGAAACACATCAATATCAACTTCATAGTCTTTCACTGAAGCTCAACGTGGACCAGCCAAGGACACATAAATTTACCCGACCTTGCAGGGGGCAGCGCGCTATCACTAACGATGAGAACCTGCGTCATTAATCCTCTCATGTGGGGAATAACTCGGTACAAGGGGGAAAGCTATAGCAAATCTCCGCTGCCAGCGCCACCAACAAGATACATGGGCAGTGGCGCTTGCATCGTTGTCCTTTCCCGTGCATCAAGAGCACTTATGCGATGCCAGCGACACGGAAAAAAAAAGAATAGCATTGGCTTGACCAACGCAAGGAACAACCTGCTAGATAACAAGAATCACAACACAACAAAAAAACCCGCACGCGACTGTTCGGCATACAAAGCAATGTTCCACTCGTCCGCTTCTTTTATTCAAAGACAAGAAAGGGTCGTGCCACAAAAGAAAGACGATAACGTTATCACGCATAGAAGAATACCCTGATCGAGCCAACTTTTCTCTTTGCTCCCTCCGCACAACCCTAGCTGCCCCTGTATACAAAGATCCCAGTGGATACGATAGTTGCATATCCCACCCCGTAATCCAACAATCCAATGATTAAAATGATTAAAATGGCGTTTAAAAGCACCTGTTGAGATCCTGGTTAGCACGGTGTGATCTGAGACAGGGTTGACCGGGCAGCACATACTTGCGGTGAACGATGGAAGGACCGCTCTCGTCGTACTCCTGCTTCGAGATCCACATCTGCTGGAAGGTAGAAAGAGAGGCAAGGATAGATCCTCCGATCCAGACAGCTATCAAAATAATTAGTCCATATTTAACCATACTTACACCCGGGGACAAAACATACAATACTTCCTCTCCGGAGGAGCAATAATCTTAACTTTCATGGAGGAAGGAGCAAGAGATGTAATCTCCTTCTGCATACGGTCTGCAATACCAGGGTACATAGTAGTACCACCAGACATGACAATGTTGCCGTACAGATCCTTACGGACATCGACATCACACTTCATGATGGAAGTGAAAGTGGTGGCATGGATACCGCCAGATTCAAGACCAAGGACAGAAGGCTGGAAGAGAGCCTCTGGGGCACGGAAACGCTCATTACCGATAGTGATGACCTGTCCGTCGGGAAGTTCGTAGGACTTCTCCAAAGATGACGATTGAGAGGCGGTCTGAATCTCCTGCTCGAAATCGAGAGCAACGTAGCAAAGCTTCTCCTTGATGTCACGAACAATTTCACGCTCGGCGGTAGTGTTGAAGGTGTAACCACGCTCGGCAAGAATCTTCATGAGGTAGTCGGTAAGATCGCGACCAGCCATATCCACACGCGAGATGGCGTGGGGAAGAGCGAAACCCTCGTAAATAGGAACAACATGGGTGACACCATCACCAGAATCAAGGACAATACCGGTGGTACGACCAGAAGCATACAGAGAAAGGACGGCCTGGATAGAGACGTAGAAAGCGGGGGCGTTGAAGGTCTCGAAGACGATTTGAGTCATCTTCTCACGGTTGGACTTGGGGTTGATTGGCGCCTCGGTCAATAGAACAGGGTGCTCTTCGGGAGCCACTCGCAACTCGTTGTAGAAAGTGTGATGCCAGATCTTCTCCATGTCGTCCCAGTTGGTGACAACACCGTGCTCAATGGGGTATCTCAGCGTGAGAATACCACGCTTAGACTGTGCCTCATCTCCGACGTAGGAGTCCTTCTGTCCCATACCGATCATTATACTGTGAAAATTAACATGTTAGCCAAATCCATCCCCTGCTCTGGCCCACTTCGCAATGGGCAATCGAAGTAAGGGGGCCATTGCACAGAGAACAGGAAAGTGTTCTAACCCATGATGGCGGGGACGTCCAACGATAGAGGCTGATTACAAGATTACAAGGATTAGCTGCTTATCCTTCTGTGTACTTCGACGATAAGGAAGGAAGGACTCACGAAAGACGGCTCGAGGAGCATCATCACCGGCAAAACCGGCTTTACACATTCCGGAACTGCAAGACCCATCAGTAAGGAGAACTTCAGGAGCTGTCAATCCAAAGAATCATCTCACCCATTATCAATAACGAGCTAAAAGATAGAAATGCGATATTAGCCGTGACATCTCAACGTGAAACAACCCCGCCTTCACCAGCAACAAAACAGACGAAACGGAAGCGGGAAGCAACATACGGCGGCAACTTCGTCTACAGAGACACAATTCGAGTCAGCAACATTGATCTTTGAGATAAGGATAGATGAATCCAAAGCTTCTCAATGATGAAAAGGTAGGTAAGCTAGAAGGGGGAGATGTATCAACTACGGACCTTCCATGGCGGCAGATATTATAGAGAAAGAAAGTCTAAGCGATTAGGGAACTCGTGGAAAGCGTGGGTGGTGGGTGTTGTGTGGTGGTAATGGAGGTGAGGTTGGATAGCGGTGGTATAGGGGGAAGATGGGACTTTTTTGTAGTTCGAACGAAGGCAGGAGACAGAGCGAGAAGGGGAAGAGAAAGAGGGGGGCTCTGGCCGACCGATGGCTTGCGTTGCCAGATTGGTGCGACAGATAATGCCAAGGCACGTTTCACGGGTCAATTTCTAGCCGTTTGGGGCAACTCCGTCTACGAGCCCGCCCAAGCGTTCCCCCCGAAATACTGTGTGATACCCGGAATCACCAACCTCTCTTGTCGTCGAATAACACCCTGCTACTAGCAGAGAAGGTAGCCGCGCTGGAAACAAGCATACGTCGCCTCTATGACTCGAGATTAGTCCTCCAGAGCGTTTAGGCCTCGTCACCGTTGACCACTAACATCACCGGTTACTTGGCGAGGCCTCTTTCCGTTGGTTTGTTTTCACCTCTTTTAGATGATATATGGAACATATACGTACCCTATCCCATATGCACGCGCCCTCCAGCCCTATGCACCCAACGTCAGCAGCAATAGAATAAGGTCATGCAGTTGTTTACCTCTTCAGCTTGCGCGTCTGGTAAGCCTGCCCAGACGACATACTGACTGCACTCAAGTACCCGACCAAAGAGAGAAGCTTTGCAAACAACCTAAAGGTAGTAGGCACGTCTGGGTAGCACCATGCCAGAAGCTCTGCTCTCTGCTCTGGAACTCAATCTGTGTGCTACATGAAGACAAGGTGGGGTGTGAGGTGGGGTAATAGCGGGGTATGAATAGGAGTTTCACAAGTTCCACAGACTTGGACCTGAACGTTTCATAGGACCAAGAGGGTCCAGCAATGAACGAAGACATGAGATGGTTGAAATGAAGTTGATATCAAAGTCAAGAGTGCTATTGACTAAGTAATGTCTCTAGAGATACTATTGATATATTCAGTGTATTCCTCAATATCAGACATTCTACGACCCTCCACAACATTCTCGTGATTTCTGATGTCATCGCGTTGCACATGTTCAAAAGTTTACAAAAAGTGCACCACGATAACAAAGTGCACCATAACAAACTTAAACACCTTACTTCACCCTCACTTCTATAACAATCCTTAATTTCCTTCACATCACCTTCTACACAATATAATCTATATCCAAAGTCATGGCAGATCTCGGCAATCTTCTCGCATGGGGAATCGAAAACTCAACTCCGGGCGGTGAGGCAAAGACAGGGCTGGTATAACCTGCCACCGAATCCAATCTACTGATCCTTCTAACATTCTCGTCTCTCAGAACCCGGCCCTCCTTGCGCAACTCTTTGGCGCCAACCAAAAGTCAGACGCAACGTTGATGAAAGAAGCAATGGAAGCAATTCAGGATCCCGAAGTCTCGCTCAAAGACAAAGAGATAGCTTTCGACAACTTTGAGCAGATTATCGAGCAACTCGACAACGCCAACAACATTGAAAACCTCGAACTGTGGCCGCCGCTCATCTCGCAGCTTTCGGCGCCCGAAAAGGAGCTGCGGTTACTTGCGGCCTGGTGTTGCGGCACCGCAGTGCAGAATAACATTAAGAGTCAGCAGGATTTCCACAAGCATGGCGGTGTACCGAAATTAGTGGATATGTTGCTGAAGGATCCCGCCGAAGACGTCCGCAGGAAGGCGATTTATGCGCTTAGCAGCGCGGTGCGGAATTTGCAGCCGGCGTTGGATGCGGGGTTGGGGTTATTGCCTTCGGAGCTGGTGTCAGGGCAGAAATTGACAGCAGATGATATGGAAGGGATCGATATGCTTATGGCGAAGCTGCGGGAGAGGGCCAGAAAGGTCATCAGCGAGTAGGGAGGACGACGACGACTATAACGACGACGAAGGGATCATAGTTCTACTTTACTCTTTGTATTTCAGTACTGGTTTCTGGGTTTCTTTCTTGGGTTAAAAGTTTGGTGATAATTTCATACATGGGATTCTGAGTTTCGTTGTGGTTAATAGTGCTGCTTTTCTGGTGCTATCCCTTGCAAGTGCTTAGCTGTACGAATCTATGACTCCATGCTATTCCAGTATTTCGAGGTTTATATACAATTCCCTGGGCGTTTCATCATCATGAACTATGTCATTCCGCCGCGTCACTATGCTTGGTCATAAATACTTGCCCTTCTTCAAACTTTAATATGACCAATGAAAAATACGAATGAACTTCAAAACCTAACCACCCCCCCTCACATACAAAACGGGCCGAGAGCCCAAGAATAAGTGATATGATTGAACTTTCCGTTCCACGTCGAGACACCAATTGCCTTCCATCAATCGGCAGCAACGAAACAAAGTCAATCGCCAGTTAGGAGTATATCTATTAATTGAGGGTATGATATAAACAGTGTCATAGGTGCCGGAGAAGCTATCACCGCTGTCGAAATGCTGCTTCTCCTCCTTAAGTCAAGAAACTTTGTTGCTAACGCTCTTGAGATACGTCACCTCTTATTGCAGGAGGCGTACGAATCTGTAATATTGATGGTGTGCCACGTAAGTAAGGAGTCAAACTGCCGTCACGATATTATGGGTAATGCCTGTTGATACTGCTTGAGCTGGATGTATGCACAAAGCACCTTGATCTAGTTTATACCATCAGCCACCCATACCTATTTCTGGAGGCAGCAATCATTTTCTTTCATACGTAAGGTCTGTGAGTGAATGAAAGCGAGGAGTCATTAGTTACACTATCACAGTGAGTGAGTGATATACTGTAAACACATATGGTAGAGTAGTTCCAGACCACTATCAACAAGACAAGAAATTTCACGGCTTCAATTCTTATTCACTTTATATCGTACAAACAAAACCAAACTTAGTCTAGCAGATTAATCCAATTGCTATTCTATTCGATACCGTCACCACCAACCAACTGAAACGCCATTACCTAGAGCTGTATATACTAGATCAAATACTTTTAGGTCAAAGAAAAAGTCCAATCTTGTCGTGTGTTTAACCGTGGTTTAGTCTTGGTCTAGAACCTCTGCCACCGCGACCACCACCCCTACCCGCACCGACATCTCCTCCTCCTCTTCCTCCACCACCACCACCACCTCCTCGACCACCTCCTCGACCACCACCTCGACCATCTCCTCGACCACCTCCTCGACCAACGCCTCTCCCACCCCTTCTCGCTATCATCCGCCCGGCAGGCCTAGGCCCAGGTTCATCGGGCACATCCTCAAACGCAACCTCGAATTCTGCCTCCGAATCCGAGTCCGTATCGCCTCCAAAAACGACCTCAAATGGCTCCCCATCAATCCACATGACTCCATCATCACCCACAACCAATTCCTCTACAGGTTGTCTTGCCAAGGCCTCTTCTAGATGGGGCTGAGGTTGTTCCTCTGGCTGTTCCGGTAGTGCAGCTTCCCGCGCATTTCGGATGCGTCTCACATGTTCCTCATCTCCTTCCTCGCCTTCCCATAATCGTTGGTAGCAATCGGTTCCTCGCGTATTAAAATGGTCAAAAGGGTTTCCGGGATTGAGATAAGCTGAACAGAGAAAGCAAAAGTGAGTGGTACAGGGGCAGATCATGTGGTTACATCCGTGACTCTTTATGGCTGGAGCGCTGCAGGTCGGGCATGGAGTCGTGTTCTCACGGAGATATTTCTCGTTTGCGATCTCCTCCTCTGTAAGCTTACCGTCCGCCGCTTTACAGATCTGGAGGTCACCGTGCCATGATGCTGTTGCGGAGATGTTAGTTTGGGTAGTCTGGAAGAGGGCTTATGGGGTATGCGTGCCTTTGCATACCCGGCAGAATGCAAATGAACAGACGGAGCACACTTGAAGCTTTTCCAGTCGTGGTGTAGGTATGTGTTCATCCTCCTGGGACGGCGACAGGGGTGGTGGGGGAGTGGCACCGCGGTCTGGCAGCCAATATCCGTTTCCGCTGGTTTTCATTGACTCATCTACTTTCTTTACCGAAGCCCTAGACGCTGCCTGGCACCACTGCCTTGGACAATAGACTGTGTCCGGATCCTTTTCCAGTGTCTTTTTCTTCTTGAGCACAATATACCTCGTCACCAGATCACCAGAAATCCCAATTTCACTGAGCTCCTCGGGCGGGAGTGTAGGTGGTAGTGAAGTAATTACACCTTTTTGATGGTCCCCCCCGTTATCACCTGGTGTTTCGGGCGGGGGCGTCGGAGGGGCAGCCACCTGTGGCCTTGTTGCATTCTTGACACACGACGGATCACTACACCGCACCGAAGACACCTAGTATTATATCATCAGTTCATGCATAAACTACATGGGAGGCACTGAGAATCCTTACATCACCCTCCGTAATTAGGCTAGTATAGTAATCCTGTAAACATAGTCGACAAAATATATGGATGCAGGATCGAAGTGCATGGCAAAGCGTTCCCTTCTTTGGCTCCAAACAGATGCCGCAATCGTAGGTTCCCTATCAATGATAAGTTAGCCGTATTCTACTAAGTGCCTGATGGAATTACCGTGCCTTATTGAATAGGGTGTGCTTCGTCTCCTTGTCGAAAGTAGCCAGTGGATCCCGTAGGTCGTCCGTCAACTCGAGTGGCGCAATCAAATCGAATCCTCGTTCTGCACACTGTTGTATGTGATCGATTACCGCAAAAACCACCTGAAAACCATCCCACAGCTCCAGACTCTCCTTCTTTAGCGCCTCAAGTTTCGAAGACGGCAGCCATGCGGGCGCTGTACTAAGCTCAATATTTGGCGGAGAGTCGGCAGGGTATGTCGAGGGAAGCTCAAACGTTAGGTGGATTGGCGGGAGATGCTGAAGCTGTATTGAGGTTTCAACGGAGGGGAATGATACAACAAGAGGATTTAGTGGCGAGACTGGGAGGGTGAGGGCGGCGGAGAAAGGCGACAGAATGGTGAGCTCTTCGGAGAAGATGGATGCAATAGTACCAAGCTCCTGAGACTGTTCGTCCTCCGATTCGGCGAGTGCTTCTGGGCTCAGGGACATGGCCATTGTCGATATATGGCTTTCTATATGTAACAAACGGTGGTAGAACTGGTGGGCGGTAGTGCCCGGAGGAGAACGGTGCCCAAGTGGGTGGTGGCGTTGCTGATGTTAGGGTTTCTCGCAACCAATTGAAGGTGCGGTGGACAGATGAGGTATGCAAAAAAAAAGATAGTTCAGGGTGATGGTGGGGAGACACTGTTGCTGGATGAATGCGGCCAACTTGAACCTCCGGTCTTTTGACAACAATATATCACCCCAGGTGTACAATATGATAGCTGTCATAGCTGCGGTGCAATGTAAGAGAGTAAGTTCCGTAAAGTGCTCAGCGTGTGTTTCATGGCTGTCGGATTTGCCCCGCTATGCAAGCCCCAGAAAAAAATATTCAGGCCCCAACAGCAGCCGCCTACTCCCCTCACATCCTTCCACCTAGAATCCTCCCTCTAGATGGCTCTACCACCACCACCATCACCACCGCCGTCGCCGCTCTTTGCTGAAATTCTCTTAGTCCCCCCGATCCCTCCATAACGACTAGCTACGAGCTGTCCAAAAATGTCACCGGGAACTCAACCTATACCGAGAATCCTCCTCATCGACGCTTACGACTCATTCACGCACAATCTTTCCGCCCAGATCTCCCGCCGCACCCCAGCACAGGTCCACACAATCCACACAGACTCTCCGTTCACATCGATATCTGATCTGCTCCCGTTCCTTGCTTCTTTTGATGCGGTGGTCATTGGTCCTGGTCCCGGTTCACCCGACAACGATCAGGACGTCGGCATCATAAAAGATATTTGGCGCCTGAGCGAAGCCCACCTACTACCGGTATTTGGTGTTTGTCTTGGCCTGCAGAGTCTGTGCCTTGCGTTCGGCGGGCGTGTAGAAAGATTGCACACGGTTAAGCACGGTCTTACTTCTTTGATCCGGCATGGGGGCGTGGGTTTGTTCGAAGGTGTTGGGGGTATGACGGCAGTCAGGTACCATTCGCTGCATGCCAAACTGGAATTTGGCAAGAGCGACGAGATGGAGGCATTAGCGTGGACGGATGATCCAGAGAATGGAGAAGTTCTTATGGCGGCTAAGCACAGGACGAAGCCCTTTTGGGCTGTGCAATATCACCCCGAGTCGATATGCACGGAGGGAAATGACCAAGTTATCAAGAATTTCTGGAGGATGGCCGATAAATGGAACAGAGAATATGGACGGGAAATTGCGGAGCTACCCCGGAGCTGGAGAATCCGTCCGAGAGAAGCTAGTTTGTTGCAGCAACTGCGAAATTCTGGGAGTACTTTCGATGAAGCGGTTGGAAGAGTAGCCGTCTCACCCAATGTCCAAACGACATCGCTTCTTGCTCGTGGCCTTGATGTTCGGAGGTTATGCGAAATACTCGGCGTCGAATCAAAGCAGGAGTTTGTCCTATTGGAGTCTGCAGCCACACCAGGGAGATGGAGTATAATCGCTGTGCTATCACCGTATATCACTCAGCTATTTCGATACACCACTGGTGACTCCTGTATTGAATTGTCGCATGTTGGAGACGACAAGTCCTCAAAAATTGAGCTAGATGAACCATACAACACATCAGTATGGCGGTTTCTAGCTTCATATATGCATAAGCGCAAGGCAACGGGTGGGGAGAAAGAATCTCCATTTTGGGGTGGCCTAGTTGGTTATTTTTCTTATGAACTCGGTGTGGAGTCTCTCTCTATCCCTCTTCCTCCGAGCAGGAAAAAGCGACCGGATGTGAATCTTGCTTTCGCGGAGCGAAGCATAGTGGTCGATAGCCTGTCGGGTCGGATATTTGTGCAGTCACTCGTCCCCAACGATGACGCATGGCTAGAATCCACCAAGATCCAATTACAGCAAGAGCATGATATTTCTCTTACACCGTCTGCTACTCCACCACCAGCCGGCAGCGCCTCGACATCGTCTATTCAGACGGATTATAAAGAGCACTGCAAACCTGAGACTGTTCCTCCTTCTAGAGAAGTGTACCAATCTCTTGTACGTGATTGCCAGACATACTTGGCTAGCGGCGATTCCTACGAGCTGTGTTTAACTGCCCGCACTCTCGTCACTCTCCCATCACCACAGCCAGCAGAGTGGAACCTATACGGGCTCCTCCGCGCTCGAAACCCTGCGCCATACGCCGCATACGTGCGTCTACAGGGTATAACTCTCTTATCCTCCTCTCCGGAACGGTTCCTCTCCTACTCTCGCGATGGAACAGTTCAGTTACGTCCCATTAAGGGTACAGTCAAGAAAACGCCCACCATGACACGTGAAGAGGCAGAGCGGATCCTTAATACACCAAAGGAGCGGGCCGAGAATTTAATGATCCTAGATCTCATCCGCCATGATCTCCACCGGATCTTGGGAGCTGGAAATGTCACAGTTCCGCAACTCATGAGAGTAGAGGAGTATGCCAGCGTATATCAACTTGTTTCTGTCATTGAGGGCTTTATTCCCTCCACGGAGGGAAAGAATGCGCCTCTGACTGGATTTGATATCCTTGCGTCATCTCTACCACCCGGGTCGATGACCGGTGCGCCTAAAAAGCGTAGCGTGGAAATTCTGCAGACACTCGAAAGGAATGATGAAGAAAGGGGCGTCTACTCGGGGGTGTTAGGATACATGAGTGTCTGTGGTTCCGGTGATTGGAGCGTTATCATTAGGAGCGCATATAGATACGACAGCGAGGGGGAAGGACGGTGGTGGGTTGGTGCTGGCGGGGCAGTGACCGCGTTAAGTACTGCCGTAGGCGAACGGGAGGAGATGGAAGTGAAGTTGGAGAGTACGTTGAGAGCGTTCTGTGGATAGAGTCTTGTATCAATTTTGGTCGTACATTTGATTTTGTTTGGGAAAACGCTTGCTCGTTTCAACAGAGGTTCTGGCGTTTGCGCTACGGGTTTTTTGGGCGGCGGGGGGTTTGCTTTCTGCACAATATGTGGCACTTACGGTTGTACTGCAGTACTGGTGCCCTCAACAGGCGCCAATGGTTTCCTATATTCTGTGCTCTAGATAGACCAGGGTTCAAATAGGATTTGTTCCTCCGGCAATTACAACCACCTGTATAGACGGATAGCGGGTATGATTGCGCGTATACTCATGTGCGGCAGCGAATGCTAATGCAATGCAATGCAAGTGCATCATACTCATATGAGGCCGAGGCATTGCATCTGGCGGTTGGTTGGTTGGCTCGTCTATCGAGAGTACGCAAGCTGAATGAGGCTGAGTTTGTGCTGACACCAGACTCATGGTCCCCAGTGCGACACACCTGGCCCAGCCATCATGCGATGCTAACTTAGATCTCAACGATAGACTTCGTCTCCATCTCCGCTTTCCTTCAGCCGTTTTCTGTCTCTCTTCTCTTTTTTTGCGCCGCGTACCCTATTCGTGTATGTTTTGTATTCTCACCACTCACCACTCACCACCTCACCACAGAAAGCGGAAGGACACCACCCACTAGCGCAGCGCTCCCTCGTCCACGAATTCTGTCCCTGCAGCAGCCAACGACGCCTAATAAATAATAATCACCCCCATACTCCCTGATACCTGCCTACCAAATATCCATCTTTCGGCACCACTCCTTCCCGTTCTACCCAACCCAACCTTCCGCATCGACTATTGCTCCCCAGTCGACGACAACAACAACACAACTCTACACTTTCGACGATGCGTCGAGGGCTAGTATTATTCCTACTGGCAAACTTGGTCGTAGTCGGAGTACTGGTCCACTCGGTTTTTACGTTGTTGACGCTGCTGTTCGAGGATTGCTCCGCCGATGCAATACCAGCAATCGACATTCCAGCACCCAACTCGGAACAGATCGCCCATCTCCCGCAGTATATCCCGAGGATAATACACCAGACCTGGGCGAATGAGTCAATACCAGAGAAATGGCAGGAGGCGCAGAAGAGCTGTTTGAATCTGCATGGCGACTATGAGTACAAGGTATATTGGTTCTTTATGGGAATAGCGGTGGCATTGGCTAACGGGGGAGGGCAGCTGTGGACAAACGAGAAGTCGAGGGGATTCATTCGGAAAGAGTACCCATGGTTCCTAGAAACTTATGACAATTATCCTTACCCGATCATGCGTGCCGATGCTATCCGCTACTTCATTCTGTCGTTCTATGGAGGAGTCTACCTTGATCTGGATGATGTATGGCCTCCACAACTGTTGCCAATGGGGCGAATTGCTGACAACGTTCATAACAGGGCTGCGAACGCCGTCTCGACCCGCTCCTCTCCTACCACGCTTGGTTGCGAAAGACGGTCCCTACCGGTATTTCGAACGACGCTATGGGCAGTGTTCCCAAACATCCGTTCTTCCTGCGCGTCATCGACAACCTCCAAAAATACAATCGTAATTGGCAGATTCCGTACGTGACGGTCATGTACAATACCGGCCCACTATTCCTGAGTGTAGTGTGGAAGGAGTATCTGCGGAGTGTTACAACGGAAGAGACCAGAGTCCGGATCCTGATGCCCGATGAGTACGGGGACAAGCCATGGAGATTTTTCGGAGTGTACAAGGGGAATTCATGGCACAGGAACGACGCAAAGGCGATATTCTGGATGGGCCAGCACTGGATGTTGGTGACATTCTTGGGATTCGCTCTTGCTGGGTCGCTGTATACCTGTGGGTTCTTCGTCTACCGCCGGCTGCATTTGCGGAACACAAACTATAATGCGCGCTCTTCATCGGGATTCTGGCCGTGGAATCGGAATGGATACAAACGGCTGATCAAGCATGAGGTATAATCCAGACCCGATAATTTTACGACACAATACCTGTATGTATGTTATACGACAAATCCGGAGTGATATCAACCACCCCTCCGCCCCCTTGTGGGTCTTTTGTTACTGGAGTTTAGTTTTTGTCTTTACTAGCTTTTAATGGCTCGACCATCTTCTGTGTTGGATATAGTTTACGATGATTCATGATGCGCTTTTCGATTCGCGTACATAGATTTGTTTTTTTTTCTCGAGGGAGACGGTGGGGGGTGGTGTTGTAGGTTTATTGAGTTGATATGATACCATTTCCAATTTTCTTCTGGCGTATTGGGATGTGGAGTGGCATGTTTGTGAGTGGAAATCATGTCGTTCGTTAATGGAGAACTTGAGAGCTGGGCTCCTGTATACTAATGTATGGTTGGTAAGCGGTAGGTAGTCGAGATAACTACGTACTTTATAGAAGCTCGATTTAGAAGAGGCATCTGACAACGGACAGAAGATTACTTCCTATGTTCCCCTGTGGAAGCAAAGCATTCGTTCCCTTATCACTGCCCCTCCGTCCTATCCCGGCTCTTCCGCTCCATTGCCTCTAGCTCCGCCATCTCATCGATCAAAGCCTGTTCTCGCGCAGCATCAGCCTGGAACCGGTGCTCGCTCCGCACCATCGCCTCGTACCGCCGCAACCGACTGTCACCCTCAGTCATCAGCAGTGTGTGGGTAGGTGGGTGGATGTGGGGAATAGGTGCACCGATCAGCCTCCATCATGCTCCCAATGGTAGTCGGGCACATCCACAGGTACACGCGGAACTGGATTGTGAGACCGCGGAACAGCGGCAATGCGAAGTAGCAGCCCACGGCGCCGAGCGCACTGATAATTCCCCATTTTGCGGCGCCCGCGAGAGCACCCATCATTGCTTCGCGCGCCGCGGAGTCGGCGTGGGAGGTGCGGGTTACTGTTTCTGGGTTAGCAATAGGATGGTGAGACAGGAGGGGGAAGGGTGGGCGGACTGTCGTTGCGGATTGGGGTTGGCATTGCTGCTGCGATGGTTCTGGAACGGCGGCGGTGGTGGGGTGAGGTTGAAGTTAAATACTAGAGCCTCAGGTACGGAAGCCAAGTAGGGTAGGTTCGAGAACCCGTTTGCAATAGAGAGGTAGAATAACACAGAAAAACCCCGCTATGCCATGAAGTTTACTTCATGGGATTGATGTTATTGGTCTTGCCACATGCTACCTAGCCACACATACCTAAGTACTAAGTACAGCTACTTATCCATCCATCAAATGTTCAGGATCATGGATTTAGCATTGCAGGTTATGTGAACAGGTAGCAGTGAATTATATTAGGAGGTAAGGAGGGTATGTGTAGAATTTGCAAACATCCGACGCTGCACGCAGCTTGTTCCAATTACTTTATGGCCGTTAGTGAGCGCTAGCGAAGCCCAAGGCAGCGAGCTCGTTTCCCTAATCCAAAGCAGTTATACCATCAACCTATGTTGCACTCGAAAACCAACCAGCCACTGTTCCACAATCACAATGGCTCATACTCTTGTTACCAAGAAAATCCTAATCACTGGGGCCTCGCGCGGCATTGGTCGTGGCATCGCCCACCGCTTCGCAACTCTCGGCGCCTCAATCACACTGCTCGCAAGGACAGCATCGCGCCTCGATGAAGTACGCAACTCCCTCCCTAAGATCCCAGGAATGGCGCAGACACATACGAGCATAGTGGGTGATGTCGGCGACGCATCGCTATGGGAAGAGGTGAAAATAACTGAAGTTTCGCTCCCCCTCTTTATACCATCCCGGTTTCACTGACAGAGACAGAAAGATATTGACATCCTTGTCAACGCGGCAGGGATAACACAGCACTCACTGTTGATTTCGACGAAGCCAGAACTCATCGCGGATGTGCTCCGCACAAACCTCCTAGGGACTGCACTTGCCTGCCATGCCGTGGGGAGGAACATGGTCCGACGGAAAAGCGGGGTGATTATCAATATCTCGTCGCTGCTGGGACTGCACAAGTCGCTCCCTGGCTCCGCTGTGTATGCGGCCTCGAAAGCCGGGGTGGTGGGGCTAACACGTACGCTTGCCGTAGAGCTGGGACCTGTGGGCATCAGGACCAGTTGTATCATTCCTGGATATATCGAGACAGATATGACGGCGGGGATGACGGAGGCGGCGAGGAGTGCTGCAGTGGCGGGCACTCCGCTACGCAGGTTTGGTAACGTTGACGAAGTTGCCGATGTTGCGCTGTTTCTGGCCCAGTGTGGGGCTAATGGGGCTGAGATTGTGATTGATGGTGGGTTGGGATGTACCCGATGAGATTTCCTGTGAGTATGTTGGAGGTGGTGGGGTGAGGCTGAAGTTAACTAGAGCCTCAGGTACGGAAGCCATGTAAATAGAGTAGGTTCGAGAAACCCATTTGCAATAGAGAGGTAAAATATACAGAAAACGCCGCTATGAAACAGTAAGAAACTGAGCCCACAATTCGTCATCGTAAACAGCCAAAAAACTCACTCGTTACCTCTCCGACCTCCTCGGTGGCGAAGCAGATCTCCTCCGCCCGCTGCTGTTGCTACCCTTCAGCTCGCGCTGCTCCATCCTTCGTACCTTCTCTTCCTCCTGCCGCCGCCAATGACTGCCCTCTTCATAGTCTTTTGAGATCCCCAGCGCGCTCCGTAGCCGCTCGCTCTCCACTGTCACAGCATCAGCACAAGCACACACACTCTCTCGTGGTGGAGCATACCCATTTTTGCAGCCGCCAACTCGTGCACCTGATGCGGCTTCAATCCTCTCGCGTCGATTTTCGTCGCCTTGTCGACTTCGGCAAGAAGCTTTTTCCGCAACGCTTCGACGCGCATCGTGATTTCCTCATCGTCGAGTCTAGCCTATACGTCAATACTGTTCCAGGGGTGGCGGGAAGCTGGGATAGTACTCTTCCTCCTCGAGCTTGTCTTGGAGCTCTAGACACTTGACCTCGACCTCGCGCTTGCGGTCGTGCGCAAGGATCTCGGCGTCTGGGGCTCGCTGCCGGTATTTCTGTAGCTGCTCGGAGTCGCGGATTGGGCCGGCTTGGTCACGAGGACGTAGGTAGGACATATTGCGCTGGACATAGCCGGAGGTGCCGGAACCGCGGGGCGTGGAGAGACCGACGTTGGAGGACATTGCTGTGGTTGTGGTGGGTGGTGGATGGTGAAGAGGATGTAGGTGAGCTTGGGCGAGCTACAACACAAAGAAGTGTAGTTTTTTACCCGGCCTCAATTCGATTCCTTGCTGCCACCCCCACTACATAATTTGCCCCGCCACCACTACCTCCACTACCACCAGCACCCTCAGTCGTCGCTCTCCTCTATCAATTACCATGGCCTCCACCCGGCGCACCGCAGTCATCAATCGCAACACAAACGAGACCAAAATCCAAATCTCTATCTCTCTCGACGGTGGCTCACTAGAGGCCCTTGACGCCACCACCGAACATGCCTCCCAAACCTCCTCTACCCAAAGCATCAGCATAAACTCCGGTATCGGGTTCCTAGACCACATGCTGCACGCGCTCGCAAAGCACTCGGGATGGTCCCTCTCCCTGACCTGCGCCGGAGATCTCCACAGTTCCGTTCCCCACCCTCTCTCCCCATAACCCACTGACGGAACCAGTCGACGACCACCACACAGCTGAAGATTGTGCGCTCGCGCTCGGCCAGGCGTTCAAACAGGCACTCGGTCCGATCGTGGGGTACAAGCGGTTCGGTACCGGATTCGCACCATTGGACGAAGCGCTTTCGCGGGCGGTGGTGGATCTTTCGAATCGGCCGCACTCGGTGGTGGAGCTACATCTCAAGCGCGAACGGATTGGACAGTTGTCGTGCGAGATGATCCCGCATGTTATGGCGAGTTTTGCACAGATGGCGGGGATCACGATGCATGTGGATGTGCTGCGCGGAGAGAACGATCATCACAAGGCCGAGAGCGCGTTCAAGGCGCTGGCGTTGGCGTTGAAGGAGGCGACGTCGAGGACAGGGAATATGGATGTTCCCAGTACAAAGGGGATTTTGTAAATTTGTCTGGAGACGGATCCAGAGATATCAATGGGTGCGAGAATGTTCCTAGGAGTGATTGATGTTGAATTGTCTTTAGAGGGGGTTTGTAACAGCCGGACAGCCGAACCCGGACAGAGAACTTAATTGTTTGGCCGGTTCACTGGGGATCATAGTGCTCGTTATGAACAAGTAGCGAGTGAGAGTATGTGACCCGGTATATATATGGGGACGAAATAATCTGCATAACTTTTCCTGCCCTGACTGAAGAAAATTACCACCACTGCTGCCGTTATTTACAATATACGTGCTGTTCTTCACATCATCAATTTCAGCTGAATCTTCCTCTTCCCCGTGGCTTCCTCCTTCACATCCGTAATCTCAACTTTCACCTTCTCAAACAACCCCAAAAGAACATTCTTCTTCCCCGTGTCTACCTTCAGCGTATACCGCTCATCGTCAAACTCCGTCTTTGGCTCGTGGGCGGGCCCAAGCTCCGATAACTCCTTAGCCTTGACGACGCCCTCGATTCCGAACCGCGGTACGAAGACTACGAACCCATTGCTGAATATCTTCATCACAAACCCATCTTCTTGTGCTATACGACCCTTGAGTGCTTGTCCGACGTAATATTCGACACTCGCTCTCCCAGCGAACTGTGCATTCCGGTGTCGCACGTTGATGTTTTTACACACTGCCTCCAGCTTCGTCTTGGAGTGTAGAGACTGATCTAGCTGCTCATACTCTATTGCTGCCGCAAGCTGTCGGTGGGCGACTACGTCTGCGTATCGACGGATAGGGGAGGTGAAATGTGTATAGATCTCAGATGCTAATCCGTAATGGCGGAATTCCGGATATCCCTGTGTTCCCGAGCAAAAGTACTCGGCGGAGAGCATGCATCTCGTAGCGAGGATACGGACGAGGGTGTTAAAGAACGACTCCTTCGGGTCCACACACTCATCGAGAGAGTCCGCGAGGGCCTTACTCGACTCAACACGCAGAGATAGGTTTTTACGAACCTTGAGCTGTTTCTGAAGCCCCTCAAAGTTGGTAGCCGGTGGTGCACCGTGGCGACGCAGCATTGCAGTCTGCGGGAATGTCTTATATATCTTTTCAGCGACCGAAATGTTGGCAAGCAACATGAACTCTTCAACGAGCGAGTTTGTTTCTAGCAATTGCTTGGTTTTAACGTCGATAGGATCTGAAGTTTCTGATTCTGTTTCGATGCGGACTTCGGGGCTGGCAAGGTTCAGCGCGCCTGCGTCCATACGCTTTTTGCGGAGTTTCTTGGAAAGGGCGAGGAGGGCACGCATTCCCTGGGTCAAGTCGTCTTGAGCCCCTGCGTCGTCGATGCGAATCTGTGCTTGTTCGTAGCTGAAGGCTTCGCGAGACTTGATAGCTGACTTGGAGAAGCTGACGGATACGATGTCGGCGTCGGAGGTCATCTCCCAGATAGTGGAGAAGGCGAAACGTTCAACATAGGGCTTCAGTGAGCAGAGGTCGGTACCCAGAAGCATCGGCAACATGTCAATACGCTTGTCTACCAAATATACTGTTGTTCCCCGGACAGTAGCTTCGTCGTCCATTGCAGTATTAGGCTTGACGAAATGTGTGACATCTGCAATGTGCACACCGACCTCAAAGTTTCCGTTGGGGAGACGAGTGGCATGGAGTGCATCGTCGATATCCTGACATCCAGGAGGGTCGATACTGCATATCAACTTGTCTCTGTGGTCGACTCTACCCTTCCATCTTGGGTCGGACATTTCCGGGACTTTCCAGTCATGACCTTCGCTGGGTAGGCAATCCAAAACAGCCTTCGAAAACGGTCGATACTGAACGTCGTACTCCAGCAACAATGCTTCCGTCTCGGTCTCCTTGGTTTCGAGTTCACCGAGAGACCTTACGAAATGACCTATCGGGTATCTAGATGTTCTGTCCCACGAATCAATTGAAACCACTATCCGCTTTCCTAACAATTCCGAAGCCTGTCGAGTGCGAATGCGAATCTTTGGGATGCGTTTATCCATGGGGAGGAGGAATACAGTCTGTTGGCCCCTTGATTTGGATTTTGATACTGATGACGGGTCGACATGGCCAACATAGTACCGCCAATTTCGTTTGACAATACCCACAACCTTCGCGGTAGGTTGTGGCTTTCCCTCAACAGTACCGCCTTGTAACTTTTTGGCCTCGTCAATCAACGCTTTTCGCTCCTGTTCTGTTTCAATTTCTTCCGGTTGGTCCGTTTCAGGGTTATCGTTCTTGTTCAGTGACTCCTCCTCGACGATTTTGGAAGACGGTTGTTTCCATTGATCTTTAGGAAGAAGTTCCACAACGACAAGATCCCCCGTTACGGCACGGTTGATGTTTTCACGACCAAGGATGATGAGAGGGCGGTTGAACGAAGGAACGTGGATGGTGCCTTCCAAGAAGTTGTAAGTGCTAACATTGAAAGTTCCTTGATGCAAAGTACCAGCTTTTACGCCGGTATTCATCTTAGACATGGAATAATACTGATTCCGGATGTCAGCACGGACATACTAGAAGCTGCAGTGGGTATATTCACCTCCGGGTACAACATATCGCCCCGTGCTGCCTTTGCTTCTTGGTCCTCAAGCGCAGCACTGATCATATCCAGTAGCTCATCTGAATTCTGCAATCCTTGGACATACTCCTTGACTATACACAGAATATCAGCGGGGCCTTATACCAGGCGTGTCTGAACCCACTATTGCAGCATGCGATCCCTTCGGCTCTGGCCTTTCGTAGATTGTCTTTGTCGTCGCTCAACATAACAATCTCAGGGCACCTATTCTTCGTTCCCGCCACAGCATCCTCAAGATGGCTTTTGTACCACGCGCAAGCCACCCGCACAGCCCGGTCGTTCCGGTCGTTGATTGTCTCCCCCGGTAGTCTTTTGACATGGGTCTCCTTCCGGAATTCATTGTGGAATACGTAGAATCTCTTGTCTTGTGAGCTAGTGAGCTCGCGTAGACGATTATAGAGTGGCAGCGAGCGATTTCGCAGCTCCTCCAGTACGGTTTGGAGGACAACGACGTCATAAAATGCCGATTTGTGCTCGATCACATCCATGCAGTAAAGGAAGATGTTTGTGTCGGGCATCAGGTAGTGTCCATTCTTGAAGGTAGTGGTTCCGGCAGGGGTCGCAGAGAGAACGAAGGGCTTGACTATAGAGTGACGAAGATGTTAACATGTGCTACTATATCGCACTATAAAATGGAATAGGGCCGGCTATGCCTTTGCTATTAGCATTTACGGGCGCTGCAGCATTGCACGGTATGCATAGGTTGGAGGAGCAAGGAATATCCTCTCGAAGATACAACTCGCGCACGATCTTAACGCATTTGCCCTTCGAGGACCGTAGGAAAACTTTGGAAGCAAAGCCGGGGTCGGACCTAGAATCGGCCACGGAGCGCTTGAGACTTGTCATTCGGCTTGAGCTGTGTAGTCGGTAGTTGGAGGTGAGTGGAAGTGCGGTGTGGCCCGCAAGAGTGGCTTGGGTGTATGTTTGTTTTAGCGTTGTCACGGTAAGGCTACGAGTAAACCACTATCACCACCCATCACCACTCACCACCATTTCTAAGTACAAGGTTCTAGATTGGCATTCTGAACATAATCAACGACGTTGAAAGAACGTTCGAACTAGGAACTCCACAGCACTATGTTCAGGGCTGACATAGGCCTTAGATCTAAACGGATAGACTGTAAATCTGTAAGATCAATTTCCCATCAATTCGCGTATCTGCGCTCTACTCAACCTAATCCCATCGAATAATGGTGCCCCGGTTCTGGTCATCGCCGCACTCCGGAACACCTAAAACCCTAACCCGTTCATTTCTTTTTGCACTCAACGTCAGCTTCACGGAAACCCTACCAAGCTGATTATTGGATATTTAGGCGATATGGTGGATTTCAAGACACCCTTGGTGCCCCTATGCAACTACTAACATACTTTTGACGTTGAGGTGTTTCGGAGCTCGACGATCAACTGAACACCCACGAACATCTGCTTAAAGCCACCTCAGCCTATCAGCACCCTATCTCATAATATTCACCGTTATCTCTTGACCCTGGTGACAACCTGTGGCGCTTGTCGGAATCCCCCGCCCATCCGATTTCTGGAAACGAGGTTACATTCGAGTTGAATTGCTTTTTATTTTGGAGCCGACACAACGAGAGAAAGATGAGATGCTTTATACACCATGGGTTGGTTTCTAGCTTCGTGCATCTCGTCCAAGCTCAGTTAAGTGGAGCCCGAGATATTGGATCTAGGGTCCTGAATTTAGCGGAGTTGAGGAGCCTCGGCTTCGCGACAAACCAGCTTCGAGAAGCAACTCAAACGAGCAGTGAACTGCCATACCGAACCTGATTACCGAAGTTCGGGGAAGCCGCATAACCACGAGTCGGATCCGCCACCCTCATGCACATCTGACGCCGGGGCTGATGCACCGGCTAGATCCACATATGTTTCGCGATTCTCATATCCACTGACAAGTTGCCCAAAAGAGGAAGCTTTTGATATGTAATACCCACGACTAGTTAGTCTAGCCCCGCCGAAATTTCGATTGACGGAATGGGCGACGGCGACTTGACATGCGCTTGGTTGGACTAGGTACCGCATGCGCGGCAAAGTCAGAGATTGATGGCTGGGAGACTAAAGTTAGGTTTTCCAGAATGAGGATATCTTTCTTCCTTGTGTTCTCGGAACGCCGAACACCTGCCAGTCGAGGCATATTGAACGGGGTGATCTTCAGAAACCACCATCAAACGGGGATATACATATAGCGTAGTCTTTCCCCGTCAATCCGGTCCTACGAGAAGTCAACCCACGGACAACTCTTCAGCTTTTCTTCAACAATCGCCATGACTTTCGTCGACCGCTTCAACAGGCGCGTAGCCGAGGGCCCTGTCGGGCGCTTCTTCCGACTTGAATTCTCAGGTCATCGCAGAGAACGCAAAGGGTCACGCTTTTTCACGGAAATCCGTGCTGGTCTCGCAACGTGAGTTGCTGCCCTCCGGTGTTATGATGTGACGTCCTGACTCTGTGTAACTAGATTCTTTGCTATGGCGTGAGTACTAGCCACCATGTGATTAATCGAACAGCCAATGGAAACTATTGGACTCCTAAGACGGTCATTTCTGTTGAGTTAGCTAACCTTTGCGGATTGCGACTGATAGTTATATCATTGCTGTAAGTTTCCATGCTGCAGTGTTAGTTTTTATTGCTTCGGGTTCTAATTTTATTTCAAGGTTAATGCATCTATTACTTCTCAATCTGGAGGTACATGTGAATGTCCTCGTACAGCTGAGGACTTTACTTGTGATAAAGATGAGCAATATATGCTCTGCGTTGGTGTCATTCAACGCGATCTTGTTACCGCGACCGCGGCGATCGCCGCATTTACTAGTGTGCGTACCCCGAATCAGTATTTGCTATACCAAAATCTAACGGAGGCAGGTATTGATGGGTCTTGGTGCAAACATCCCAATCGCTTGTGCGCCTGGAATGGGATTGAACGCATATTTCGCCTACCAAGTTGTTGGATATCATGGAACTGGTCCTGTTTCTTACAACCTCGCTCTCAGCGCCGTTTTCGTTGAAGGATTTATTTTCATTGGATTATCTCTCCTTGGAATGCGTCAATGGCTTGCACGAGCAATTCCTTCATCAATTAAGCTAGCAACTGGTGCCGGTATTGGATTGTACCTCGCCTTGATTGGATTAACCTACAGTGCTGGTATCGGTGCCATTACCGGAGCCGTTTCCACGCCTTTGGAACTTGGCGGCTGTAAGGCCGAGTTTAAGGATCCTACAACGGGCGTCTGTTTGTCTCACAAGATGCGTAATCCCACATTGTGGCTTGGTATCTTCTGCGGAGGCATCTTCACAGCAGTGTTGATGATGTACAGGTATGGACATGTATCTTCCATATAGAAATAACTGTATGTGGACTATGCTAATGAGCACATGGAACAGAATCAAGGGTGCCATCATTGCTGGTATTGCACTGGTTTCTATTATTTCATGGCCCAGAAATACTTCCGTCACTTACTTCCCGCACACTGCCGTTGGTGACGCCAGCTTCGATTTTTTCAAGGATGTTGTTGGTTTCCACAAGATTGAGAAGACGTTAAATGTGATCGATTGGAATATCAGCGGCGCTGGATCACAATTTGGACTCGGTGAGTGATGGTTCATGATGGCAGTGGTTCAGTGTCTAATACTTATCTCATTAGCATTAATCACTTTCCTCTATGTCGATATCCTGGACTGTACCGGTACATTGTACTCTATGGCTCGTTTTGCGGGATTTGTCGACGAGAAAACTCAAGGTATGTTCTTGTATTCTCTGGGATAAGACGGTGGCCGTCCTTTCGATTCTGGCCCGGGCTAGCTTTGTGGTGTAAAGCCATTTCAATATACCCATACCTCTGAAAGATGAGCAAGGGTGGGGCCAAGATCAACCGATATGCGGGTAACTGCCAGCGCTTCAGGAGATATTTGCTGATGGCGATTAGACTTCGAGGGCTCTGCCATGGCTTACATGGTTGATGCTTTTGGAATTTCCATTGGGTCTCTTTTTGGATCTCCTCCAGTTACTGCCTACATCGAATCAGGAGCTGGTATCTCTGAAGGTGGCAAGACTGGACTGACTGCAATCGTAACTGGCCTATGCTTCTTTATCAGGTAATTCCTCTCCTTCCTATGACGGCTATCGATAGCTCACATTCTTGTTTAATAGTATCTTTTTTGCTCCAATCTTCGCCTCGATTCCCCCATGGGCCACTGGCTGCACCCTCATTCTAGTCGGCTGCATGATGATGAAGGTAGAACTGTCCAGAACCCTTTGCCTTCGAGAGCTTTGCTAATTGGCTTCTTCTTCTTAAGGCGGCCGCCGAGATCAACTGGGCCTACCCAGGTGACGCTATTCCCGCATTCATCACCCTTCTAGTCATGCCCATGAGTTACTCTATTGCCTATGGTCTGATTGCTGGTATCATCACCTATATAATTCTTAACACCATTGTCTGGGTTATTGAGATGCTCTCGGGTGGCCGGATTGTACCCTACGCCAAGGAGTTCAAGGAGCCTTGGACGTGGAGAATCGTCGGCGGTATTCTTCCGGGATGGCTTACTAGACTCTTCAATGGTAAGCGAGACTTCTGGAGGCCACATGAGCATGTCGATGGTGAGGTCACTGAGCATGTGGGCGGAGCTGAGGATAAGGAGATCAACCCGGGAACCATTACTCCAGTGGGGGAGTTCGAGCCGGATGAGAAGAAGACTCATACTGTATGATTGATTGATTGATGGTCGTGTGCTGCAAAGGTGTGGGTGGGTGGGGACGGTGGTGAGTGGAACGATTTAACTATTCGAACTTTCAATTTGGTTTCTGTTACGTGTCTTGTCTGCGGGGATGGGGTGTACTGGATGATATCCTATCGTTTTTGGAGGCATAAGTGTGGTCGTTTTGCTAGTTCTGGTTGATTTTTTAGTGATTTTGGCCATCTCATGTACTAGGCCGCCAATTTAATACCGCTTGGTTCCTTTCTTGCTCTATATTTACTCCCCGTCCTTACACCCGTCCTGATTGCGAGTGGTAAAGTCTTAATTTGTCTCAAGGAGAGTAATGGGGAGGGAGTGCATTAACACGTTAACGATTGGAAAGAGAAGACATTCACGATACGGTAGGAGGGGTAGGCGGTGACCCACGCTTTCTCCACGCAATCTTCTGTCTGACGTTTCTGCAAGCTGCCACCAGACCAACGATCTTTTTTGGTACCATCCCGCTCGGAATTAAAGATCGAATCGGATGTACGTCTCGATGATAGCCGTCCTGGAAGTCTGCATGAACGTAAAGCGGGGGGGGGAAACTAGAATAAGGCATGAATTTCGGATAGAAAACGCACTCGGTTTCCTAAGTGTTTCGTTTCGTGGAGGGGGAGGGGTGAGGGTTAATTCATCTATCGACGAGTGAGAGGCGATGGTGAGCCCGAAATAGCATGGGCGGTTCTGAGGGCGAGTGGCTAAAGGAGGCGCTGTGCAACACTGCACCAGCATCTCACGCTATACCAGATCCCGTGGCAGTTTTACGGGAGAAATCGCGAAAATCGTGATCAAAGGGAAACTAATTTACACGCTTGCTAGCGTATGATCAGCCTTGCACGATTCGGGGCAAGTGCGGAAATGGACAACTCATACCCTAATCTCACGCGCCAACCTGTTAGAGCTGAGGATTCGCGATCATCTGTAACCATGTTCCTGAGTGCGCGAGTGGAATGAACGGATGTGGGACCTGCGACCTGCGACCTGCGACCTGCACAGCTGCTATTGCAACTAATTGCAACTAACTACAAGCTGCTCTCCTTTCTTGCTTGCATTGGAATATTAGAGATCTGCCTGGAGCGCAGCAAACGAATGGTGCTTTAGGCATCTCGAAGCCTAGTTGATCCATCCATCATCGTTGTTCGGCCTGCCCATTCACCCAACCGTTTCATCTCCAACGTCGTGCTCATCCGAAAAGAATATTGAGGCACCAGTGATACTACGACACTGCAGGCGAACTGAGACTCGTAATCCTTCCACCAGCAGTAGGGTGCTCTACTCTCGTACAATTCCGAATCCTGGTGCAATCCCCGCAAAGGTAAGGAAGGAGACTATCCATACCACCACTACCAGTATTAGCAGGGAGGAGGGAGGCACCGGAAAAACTGCGCTTCTCGGCACCAACATCATAGGGCCACCGCCTTAAGCCAGGTTAGAGTAAGTTCCCCGGCGAAATGGCATGTCGTGGAGACTTATCGGTTCTCGTTTCTATGCTTGTTCTTAATTGCTGCACGCCCCCCATATCCTTACCCCCCCACCCTCTCTGCTCTCCATTTCTCGAGTACCCGACAATAGGAGGAGGAGTAGCCCATCGAACACCCGAGTTCAGAAAAACAACAGCAGGAGAAATAATAGAAGCGAAAGAATTCCATTTTCGTATCTGACAGTATCCGAGACGCTTGCGAAGGTTCTATCATCCATCGTGCCGAACAAAAGAAGGGACGCGGAAAATTACTGTTTCGGCGCGTTGAAGAAGAGGAAACACCCAATACCTTACGCCATATACATCGCTCGGCCATCATCCCCGCGTGCTTCATCCATATTAGTTGGCAACCGCCCTCCCCTTGCGCTCCGCGACAACTCTGCTGCAGTCACCCCGATACCCTCCCCCCTTCGTCTCCATTCGCTCCCTTACGGACATAAGCCAACCTCCACCGGTTACCGATTCTCAACTGATCGCGCGATTTTTCACGCGTCTCAAACTTTGTGCGGTCTACTGCAGTAGTCTTCCCGCCAGACCGACCGCTAATCACCATGGCCGCAACACGTTCGGCGCCAGCTCCAATGGCGATACACAAAGATGTGCTCGGACCCTTCTCACAGACCTCCCCCTCACCTTCTCCGACAAACAACTCAGCAGTACCTGAGACCACTACTAGCTCACGACCCTCGTCATCAGCCTCCTCCAACAAACCCCTGCGACCTTCGAGCGGAAACCTCCAGTCGATAATGTTCAGACCGCCAGTAGTAGGACCTTCATCATCACCGTCAAAGAGAAAGCAACAGCAGAAGCAAAGTTTAGTTCCTAAGGCAGTGTTTGAGAATTCGTTCGACAGGATATCAATGCCCCCACCAGATCAGGACGCGTTTGTCACCGATTCACCAATGAAGAAGCCTCCCGTAACCGTTTTCGACACCTCGATACAAATACCCTCGCTTCTCCGGAAGCCTAGCACTGCGTTATTTACACAGTTTCAGGCATCCAAGGCCATGGCGGAAAAGGAGAACTTTGGACACATGGATGGGAAGATGCAGAAGGCCGGCGGAGGGATACGGCGGGTGCTCATGGAGGCGGCTCCAATCAAGGAGAAGAAGGTGCTCAAGGAAAAGTCGAGAAACACTGCATCAACACCCGACCTAGATACATGGCAGCCGCCCGTGATTGTAGATGACGGGAAGAAGCCCCCCTATAGCTATGCGACATTGATCGGAATGGCTATCCTTCGAGCTTCAAATCGGCGCCTGACACTAGCTCAGATTTACAAATGGATCGGCGACAGCTTTCAGTACTACCGGTCCTCAAATAATGGATGGCAGAATAGCATTCGACACAACTTATCCCTTAACAAGGCGTTTGTAAAGCAGGAGAGACCGAAGGATGACCCTGGGAAAGGCAACTATTGGGTTATTCAGAAGGGGTGCGAGCAGCAGTTTATGAAGAGTAAGAATTCGCGCAAGTCGGGAGCAGGATCCAAGAAGGCTTCTTCCTCGTCGTCGCCCCCAGTATCTTCGCCAACAAACAAGCTGCCGCCGCCCCCTGATGATACCGTGAAGCCGAAGAAACCAATACCCGAGATCGAAATTCATGTGGATTGTGACCTACCGGTGCCTACGCCAACGCAATTGGATCATAAGGGAAGCACGGATACCATTGAAGACATTGTTGGAAATGATGTGATTGAAGAGCTGTTGCAGCTGTCTTCTGATGCTACGAGGAGTGCTGGGAGCGTTAGCCCCGAGCCATCTCGTCGTATTCCTGAAGACGATGACATTTTCCGCCCATCATCTCCGCATCACAATTCTTCACCTCCTCATATCATGTGTTCCTCTCCACCGCTCACCAGGACACAGCTTAATCATTCTCTCAGGGATACAACCCCCCCGCCATTATTTCCTTCGTCATCATTGAGGAAGCGAAAACTTTCGTCCATGAACGACAGTGGTTACTTTTCGTCACTAGAGTCTTCTGCCATTCGTCCGAGTAATGTGGATGAAAAGCCTAGAATTAAACGTGGCAGGGCCGAGGAGGATATCGCTCGTATCCGCCATCCTCAACATGAAAGCCCCACCCGGCGATCCACTCTTGCTCCTTCCAGTTCGATGCTAGGCACTTCATCGCCGCTACGAAGCTATGACATCAATCCAATGTTGCCTCCTCTCACACCTGCAACGACCCTCCGCCCCCAGAAGCCGCCAAGGTCTGTCAGTCCCAACACAAACCTCCGCCTTCACAGAGACAGTATTCGACAATTAGTAAAGTCGCCTTCTCGGGATATCGGCATTCTGGACGACGACCCTTGGGGCTCAACACTTGCTGCCCTAGCCTGCCATGAGTTTTCCTTGGATCCTACTGATGATGTTGGGGTTACGCGGACTTGCTTTGGTTCTCCGGAACGTGGCGTCTCGGAGCGAGGATTGTACGATACGGATCTATATGGAGAAAATTTCTTTGCTGCTCCGGATCTGTTCGGGGTTGATGTGTTCGGCTTGGTGAAGAACGGATTCGAGAGATTCACCAACGACTGTCCAGAGTCGCCGACTGCTGGAGTTGGCCGGCCTGGCTTGCACAAGAGCCACACCGCCAGGTTTTGAGGGTTCAATGCGGCGATTTAATGAGTAACGAAGGCGTCGGTTGGTCTTGGTTTTTTTTTGCTTGGAAAGGGCTTATTTGCGGTTACTTAAAAAGTTGGGAAATGCATGTATGAGGGTGTATACTCAGAGCGTTGGATTTTTTGTTTTCGTTCTCATTGTGTATTTTTTCTGGTTTTTTTTATTTCTTACGCTCTTTACGAAGCCATGAGACCATGACGGATTGAGCATTATATAGGCTGGGAGGGTTTCTGCTTTTATTTTTGATTGCTTTGCGGATTGGTATTTGCTACTGTTACCATTTCCTCCATTTTTTTTTAACCAGCGAGCAAGCGAGCGAGCGTGTACGTTTTTTGTATCCCTTTTGTATTTTGCTTAGCACTTGTATTTTTTTTTCTACTCCTTCGAAACTTCGTCTACCCTTCGGTATACCACATACTTTACCACTTTGTTTTATAACTATTTTATCTCCTTTGTGTATTCTTGTTTGGACTGGACTGGATTGGGATGGATGGATGGGTGGATGATACTATGTATTGGGATTAGGTTTGAACGGGAATTGGGGGATTTTGAGCGAGCATTTGTTTCTCTTTTTTGCGTGGATTGAGCGGCGATTGGCATTGACAGGCGGAGCGGGGCGGGGCGGGGGC